>OGRL01000462.1_pt1 | contig 35575 bp, 35 predicted proteins | sample 1553481 | NCBI WGS metagenome assembly OGRL01 (sample SAMEA2580036, study PRJEB22360) | human gut metagenome
TGCATGAAGTGTGCTTTCAAAACAGCGCCATTCCAAAGTTCCTTTGGAAAACACAGCATGAAGATTCAGAGCATAATAACGGGTATGATCATAATGAATATGACTTCCATCCCTGCCTCCATACCAGACATTTCTTACTCGGTCCATTGTGATTGATTTATTTGGTATTTTTCGGATTTTCTCCAATACCTCCGGTCGCACCCTCTGACAATAACTATTTGCTCTTCTCTCCTGCACTTTCAGTGCTTTGAACAGGATATCTTCCTTTGCATACATAATTGTCAATGCATTTTTCAGGCTCTGCGGTGTATGATTCGATGCATCTATGTGAACATGCTGACCACAGGACTCATTTACAAAACCGCCATGCCGTCGCAGACAGCGTACTACTTCCTGTAACTTCCCCATTTCATCATAGGATAATTTCGGAGATACCATTTCTGTTGAATATTCTCCACCTGCGTCTACAATTCGACCGTATACTTTCCGTTGTGTATAAATGCTCCCATCAGACATAAATTTCCACTTTTTCCCTTCCAAATCTCTCACTGACCAGATTCCGTAAGTAGTGCCGTCATAATATGCTTCTGTTCCAAACATTTCAGCAACAACTTCTGCAGCACGTTGTCTGGTAATCCCTGTCATCTCGATTTCTGTGCCAAAGAACTGGTCTTTTATGCCGATCATACCTAATAGATTCCTTTCTCAGACACTTCCTGTGCGTTCAGTTCGGAGTCTGCCTTTTGCAACAATCTTCCGATTGCCTCGATGACATTGACAGTTACCCCATTTCCAGCCTGTTTATAAAGCTGTGCATCAGAAGTGCAGTCTATGATCTTGTCAATCTGCCAGTCATAATAACCTTGCAGACGCAGGCACTCCCTCGGAACTAATCTTCTTATTCTTCCATGATACAAGATGCCATGACGATCGGTTGCAGTAATTGTGAACATCGGTTCTTCTGGTTCTTTCATGCGTCTGCCATTCTGACGGACATTTTCTTTGGCTGGTGTAAGGACTGCTCTTGCTCCTTCTTCTCTTAATACGCCGGAACATTCTCCTTTGTGATTATGAATTCCTGATTGTCTGGTATTCAGACATCTGCAATGTTCTGTTACCAATGGTGGCGGTGACAAATCTACAAAATGAAGTGTTCCCTGTTGAATACCTGTAGTCAGGGTATGTGCAATCTGATGTCCGACTCTTCCTCTCCTGCTGTTGAGATTCGCATAGCCTAAATCGATGCTGTCACCCTCTCTTGCAAGTTTGTAGCCGAGCTTTGTATTTTCTTTAATTGGAACACCCACATCATATAATCCTGTCTTTCCACCCATTCCTCCTGCTTGTGATGTCAGGGTACAGCTTAATCCTTTTGGACTGTAGACTCTTTTTCCCTGACTTCCTGCCCGGATTTGAACAAGAGCTGCTCCATTTGTTTCTGGTTCAGGTAATACTTTTCCGGCACATCTGAAATCAAGATATCCGACAATATACACACGCTTTCTTGCTTGGGGGACTCCGAAATCCTTGCTGTTAAGCACTTTCCATTCGACATGGTACCCCAGTTCAGAAAGCGTACTGAGGATGGTGCAAAACGTCCGGCCTTTGTCATGCGATAACAAACCGGGAACATTTTCAAGGATAAAATACGAGGGTCTTTTAGCTTCAAGAATCCGGGCAATTTCAAAAAAGAGAGTTCCTCTTGCGTCAGCAAATCCTTCTCGCTTTCCGGCGATAGAGAATGCCTGGCAAGGAAATCCTGCACAGAGTAAATCAAAATCCGGCATTCGTTCTGGTTCAATTGTTCGTGCATCACTACAATACCACTCCCCTTCTGTGTCAAACAGCAATCGGTAGTTCTTATCCGCATAAGTATCCACCTCACAATGTCCGACACAGACAAAGTTTCCTGCCCGTCTTAAGCCTTCACGGAATCCCCCGATTCCGCTAAAGAGATCAAAAAATTGAATGGTTGCGGCTATCAACCTCCTTTTTGCTGATAAAAACAGGCGGCATGATCTCTCATACCGCCATTCGTTCTTCTGTATCAATTGGTTACCATTCTGTTGGTTCTTCTGCTTTGGTTTCTTCTTCCAGATCAGTTTCTCTTTCTGGTTCGTTTTCCTCTTCCGGTTCGCTTTCCCCTTCTGGTTCGTTTTCCTCTTTCGGTTCGCTCTCTCCTTCTGGTTCGCTTTCTCCTTCTGGCTCGCTTTCCTCTTCTGGTTCACTTTCCCTTTCCGGCTCAGTTCTTTCTTCCGGTTGAGTTTCTTCTGTTCTCAATTCTCCGGTTGTCTGTTCGGATTCTTCAGGCTGCTCTTTGCTTTGCCATTCGGCCTCTGCCTTTTCCAGTGCTTCTTCTATAATCTGAATTAAGAAGTCCTTCTGTTTCATGTGTTTCTTTCCGATGACAACTTTTAATCTCTGAAATAATTCCTCTGATACCTGTACTGCTACTGTTCTTACTGCTCCCATGCTTATTTCTCCTTTTCCTTCCAGTCTGTTGAAATGTTCTTCAATGACCTGTTGTAAAAATTTTTGTGTGCTGCTTTCTGTGAGTTCAATCTCTTCTCTTACTTTTTCATGTAAGTCCATCGGGATCTTTCCGCAGATATTTTTCATCTCTGCCATAGCTGGTCTCCTTTCTCTTTCGCTACACACAACATACTCCAAAGCCGCATGGAAAGCTATTCACAATACCCACCAAAGATAACGATGCATTTCTTGCCTTACCCCTAGCAGATCCAACAATGTATGTATCGTGCAATCATAGGCCTCACCCCCTTTACAAATTTTCCATTTGAGATAGAAAATCCATCATCTGATCTGGTATTCCTTCCGATGATGGTTTCATTGTCGATTGTTCCGTAGTGCCACATATTCCTAATTCCCGAACACTTTCTTTTATCGTCTTTTGAATGACTTCTTCCAGCCATTTCCGATCCTCTTTTTCCAGAATTGCCTGAACCAGATACTGGCTTTTCTGCCCTTCTGGAACACTTTGAAATTTCTCCCATGCCCTCTGGTGTTCTGGATTTTTCAGGTTTGGGCGGAACGAATACACCGGGCGTGTCATCTCGCCCACATCTGCTCTACAATCCGTTCATACCCTGTTGCGTTGGCATGGACGTCCTCTATAAAAACGGGGCGGCAAATCGCATCCTGTGCGGTCACGTGGCGTTTTAAAATTGCGGAGCCTCCACCCATAAATACGGTTGGTACTGCCCGGAGATCAAACCCGGATTCTGTCACCGCAGACAGTATTCTTTCGATATATTTCCGTCCGTTTTCCTGTATGATCCGTCTGGCCTCCTCTGCCATACTGCAAGATTCCCCCCGAAGCACACGCTCAATTTGAGTTTCTGTTACAGACAGTCCGGTATTTCTACGCACCTGTTCTGCTGTCTCGTCAATACATCGGATCACTCCAAGCTCCAGACTCCTGCACGTTGCTGCATTGGGAACAGCATTGTCCAGCCTCATAAGGTCAACGGTCCAGCCACCAATATCAACAAGCAGAACAGACGGTTCATTCTTCAGATACTCTGGATGCAGAGCAAGCGCAGAGTATCCCTGTGGGAACAGTTTCACATCTTTTATTGTTATCTCATATAACTCACTTTCATATAAAAATCGCACTGGCTGCTCTTTCCGCAACAGATACTCCCTGAATCCCTGTTTTTCTCTTCCGAAACTTGAAAGCGGAAGTCCGACAGCCAGAATTACCTCTGTCTTTCGTTCCGCTTTCCGATGCTTGATTTCTTCTGCAATGGCTGCCAACGTCAGCAGATAATAATTATCATTGGACGTTTTATTTTTTACCAGCGTCTGTCTTCCCGTACCGCAAACATAATACTTTCCCTGATACTGCAGAACATTCTGCATGGTATACGGCTCGTAATCATACCCAATAATTCCACTTGGGAAAGACACTTGTCTTGTTTTAATGGCATAATAGCCATGATCAATTCCTATGATTATCGCAATCACATCCTTTCATTTTTCTGTTTAACGTAATGTCAAAAATGCTTTCACTGCTGCAACGGATCGTTGCAAAAGTGCCATTCGTGAACACTTTTCTATGTTCCAGCGTCCCAAAACCTGCGGAAAATCTGGCTTTTTTATACCACTATCGCCAGAGGAACACTACTGTTCCTCCCCAGCCGGTTATAAAATATCCCTCTCCCGGCGGCGGTCCAGCCTGTCCGGGGGAGAGATATATCGCAAGTTTCCTTTTTGAACAATTGCCTGTCTTTTTATTTTTATGAGATGTTTTTCCTGCTTTTGTAAAATGGGAAGATACTCCGGTTCTGTCAGAAACTTCCGTATGTAATTTCCCTTTTCTCCCAGCCTGTTATCATTTTCTAGCAGCTCTATTTCCACCATGTAATGAGTATCTGGATGAAATCTCTTCTCACACAGAATGCTGTCCCCTTTTATATAATCGGATTTAGCCGATTCTCTTGCTGCCGCCAAGAGTTCATAAATACTTACTTCCACCTCTTATCACCTCCCAAAAGGTCAGAAAAAAGCAGACCTCTTAATCAAAGTCTGCTCCTGTCGGATATGGTAATCCTCTTTCTTCATATTTTTTATCGATATAATTTCGAATCCATTCCCTGTATTCTTCCGTTAATGCCAGTTCCTGAAATTCTAACAACCACTTTTCCCCTTTTGCTTCGTCATCAAGCCATCGATCTTCTATGCACTCCGGCTCATCTAACATTTTCATCATCGCTTCAAATGGCTCTTTTACATCATCACCAAATTCTTTCCATAAGGCGATTCCATAGTTCTCCAGTTCAAAAAATTCTGTCAGATATGTCAATCGTTCCATATCCCCCAATGTCATTCTTTTTTCACCTGACAATAATGCTCGATCTCTTTTGCCACATAGATTTAAAAATTTTCTCTTTTCCATCTCCACATCCATTATACTTTTACCTCTTCCTGTTAAAAATAATTCCTTATTACGAAACATTATAAAATTTAAATTCTTTAGAATCAATATATATATTTCTGTATTACGAATCTTTTTATTTTATAAGGGGAGTTCATCATTATGCAAAAGATTAGACCAGATATGGATATTGGTAAAAATATCCAAGCAATTCGATATAAAAACAATATGACTCAAGACCAAGTAGTTGCAAAATTAAATCTTATGGGTATCTCCATCACCAAAAGTACCTATGCCAAACTGGAAACAAATCGCATGAACATTAAGGCATCTGAATTAGTTGCACTTGCAAAACTCTTTCATACCGATATCAATGCTTTCTTTTCCGGCTTGCTATAGTTCGACATTCCCCGACTCCCTGTGTATATAATAGCATATTAAAAATAAGAACCAGTCTATATTCTTATCGGATATAAACCAGTTCTTTTTTCTTATCAAATAATATAAAAGTGACAGGGAATTCAGATTCTTATCTTCTGTCACTCATGTAATTATTATTCTATTTTAAATTTAATGAATTTACCCATTCTTGAATTTCTTTTTCAATGTTATTTTCTATATAAACGTCATACACATTTTTCCACATTATCTGTGTATACTGTTATTTTCAACCCCATAATTATAACTTGGTACACGCTATACACTACTATAAACTGTACTCCATTTTAGGAAACCCGATAATTACGTTATCATACTGCTCCATATTCTCTACCGTTCCTGTAGTAGCAGGTCTGGAAGACGGATCGTTCATCTCAACCGTACTTCTTGCTTTTTTATCCATCCAGTTCAGGTCTGCATTTGTATATGGTACTTCTGGTTTGATCTCGAACAGATCTGCTCCTGCTGCCTCTGCCACCTTCTTTGCTACACCTTCTGTTGTTCCGCTTGCACTAAAATATGCTACTAATGTTTTCATGATTTCTATCTCCTTTCAAATATTTTCATTACTTCAACATCTTTTTCACTGCCGTATACGTCAGTTCATATACCGAATTATAAGTATAATCAACTCCTGCTTCTTTCATCGCTTTCTTCTGTTTCTCCGTCACCACGGTATACGGATAAATTCCAAACATAAACGGAAAAAATGCATAGACAAATTCCTGTCTCTTTTCAATATCCATATCCGGTCTGAATTTTGCAAGAATTCCCATTACAGCTCTCAGTGAATTTCCATAAGATACTTTGAATTCTATCAACATCTCAATACGGCTGTTTTCCTCCAGATCATAATGATTCATGGAAAGTATCTTCAGAAGTTGATGACGCTGATCCAAAGATTTTGCAATCGCCGATGCAATCTGCTCATCGTCCATGCTTTCATGTTCTTCAACAATCTTATGTAGATCCAGAATCCACGCATCGTATTCTCTTTTTAACAATGCAAGAAAGATTTCCTCTTTCGTCTCAAAATAATTATATATCGATGTTCTGGAAAAAGAGGTGACATTTCCGATTTCCTTTATCGTAATATCTTTAAAATTCATCGTCTGATACAGCATTTCGCATGCATTGATGATCTCTTCTTTTCTCGCATTCGTTCTTTCTTCTGATCTCGCCGGCATGAAACTTCCATCCTTTCGCTTTCTGACATACTGTCATGATAGCACAATCTGCCAGGGATGAAAACCTCTAATTCATCTTTGCACAGTCTCCCACTTTTTCTCCCGTCACAAAATATTCATATGTCGGAAATTCAAAAAGTACCGGTTTGAATGTATGATAATCAATCTTACCTGATTCTGATTTGTCTTCTTTATTTCCGCTTATCACTCCCATACGGTCAGTTTCTTTTAGCCATGCTTCGTCTACGATATTTACTGATAATTTCTTACTCTCGATAATTTCCTGATTAATGTAGTGTGCATGTACCAGCGACACCATCAGATGACTATACGCCATAGTTCCTGCATGTGCCACCAGTGTCCATGTCGGTTTATCATTTACTATTGCTTCTACTACAATTACCGGTGCCGGATATAATGCCAGCTGTGCTCCAATATTTTTCTTCATAATCAATTCTCTCTTCTTTCCTTCCTATATACTGGCTGATCACTACCGCACCACCGGAAGCAAGTGCTGTAAACGAATTGATGAATATAGTATTAAATGAGTTTACAAGTGATACTCCGGATACCTCAGCCTCCCCTACAAAACCAATCACAAATACATCTGCGACTCCGACCAGTGCCATCAATAACTGTTCTAAAAACAGCGGTACAATCAGATTCTTCAAATCTTTATTCGAAAACATAATGAAAACCACTCACCCTCATTTTATAATAGATATTAATTTTTTCAGCTTATTATTGAAGCTATTTTTTCTTAATATAGTTTACGTCGTATATTTTAAAATGTAAAATGCCTATGCTCGATAGTAAGATATAGTTAGAATATATATCTTACCTCCAATACCTAAAGTTTTCTTTTGAAAAACAACTTTGGAAAATAACTTTCATTAATTTGTAACCTTTCTATGTTTTCATTTGTATTATAAGTGAAAGGCCTTAAGAAACGAACGTCTGATGCCCCACTCAGTCGCCAGAACATTTGTAAGGAGATGCTTATAGCAGGTCTTACGGCAACAGGTTCTGTAGATACAACACAAAAAAAGGAGTACTCATGAAACCAGCAACACAAGTTTTAATCGAACGATATCAAAAGCATCTGTATGCGATTGCATTTAACATATGCAGAAACCAACAAGATGCAGAAGATGTCGTTCAGGATACATTTATTCAGTATCACACATATAAAAAAGAGTTTGATACAGAAGAACATATCCGTGCCTGGCTGATCCGGGTTGCAATCAATAAAGCAAAGAATATCACCCGCTCATTCTGGCACAGAAATAAATGCAACTTAGAAGAATATATGGAAACATTAACCTTCGAAACACCGGAATCAGAAACTCTGTTTGACACAGTGATGAAACTTCCCGAAAAATACCGGATTGTCCTGCATCTCTTTTACTATGAGGATTATACAACACAAGAGATCAGTGATATCCTGCATCTTTCTGTCAACAATGTAAAGACCCGGCTTTCCCGCGGACGTGCTCTTCTCAAAGAAACCTTAAAGGAGGAATGGAACGATGACGAATAAAGAAAAATACAAGCAGACTTTTGATACACTTTCCGCCTCCGTCAATTTTTCCCTGGAGGTAGACAAAATGAGTATCTTAAATAGGAAGCACAAATTAAAAACATTAGCAGCCGCAGTTGCCGCATGCCTGATCGTAACAGTCGGAACCGGAACAGCCTACGCATCCGATCTTGGCGGAATTCAACGTAAAGTCCAGCTCTGGATCCACGGAGATCAGACAACTGCTACTTTAACAATCAATTCTGACGGTTCTTATACCGGAACTTATGCAGATAAAGACGGAAAAAATAAAGAATTTGGCGGAGGCGGCATTGCATTTAACCAGGATGGCTCCGAACGCAGCCTTACACAAGAAGAAATTATGGAAGAACTAAATGCTCCGGATATAGAATATGAAAAAGATGGTTCCGTCATCCTGTATTACAAAAATCAGTCCATCGATATCACACACAAATTCAACAAAGATAATATCTGCTATGTGAAACTGGTTGATGGTGATGACTCTTTATATGTCACAGTGAAATATAACAATGGATATGCTTCATCTCCAAATAAATATATTTCTCCATGGGAGTTCAATTAGCTTGCTCTTCCAACTGAAATACTTTATATTAATATACGGATGGCTCTCTTGCTGTCCGTATATTTTTATACAAAAATATGCAAGCGAGGCTGTCATTGACAGGTTCTCTGTATCCATTATCTATCTAGAAAGGATTTTGCACAATTATGAATGACCATACACATACCGATAAAACTTTACAAGGCAATAACAAGATTGAATCTGCCATTGCAGCTCTTCAACAGGAACCATCTCAGGAAATGCTTGCTCATACTCTAACTGTCATCCGCCGGCGTATGAATGAACACGGCGAACTGATTATCGCAATTGATCCTTCTTCCGCTGCTTCCGGCCTCCAGGTACAGGCAATCCAGACCGATGATGGCCGCAAATGGTGGGCGGCATTTACCAGCTTCGATGAAGAACTCAAAGGTTCCGGAAGCGTAATGTCTACATTTCTTACTGATATGAAACAGTTATTTAATTCTGCCATTACAGCTGATAACATTCAGGGTATCATCATCAATCCTTGGAACCGGACGATTATGTTGGATAAAGCACTGTTGAGAATTATTTTAGGGGAGATTTCTATTTAATTAATTATCGCGGCCTCTCAGTCCATGAGAAAAACTTGGTGCTCTATTTGCTACTAAGATTCCGTGATGTAAGAAAATCTAAGGATGTCCAAATCTCCTAAAAGCAAAGGCATTCCACTCATAACTCGCTTCGCTCAAACAATTCGTTCCATGCCTTTAACGGAGATTTGAACACCCTAAGTTTTTCTAAACATCACTCCATATACGCGACAAACAGAGCACCAAGTCTTTCTCATGTCGTGCTTGGCCAATGATAATGAATTCAATAGAGTGTTGTAACCTTTGTGTGCAGCCGGAAAGTTGAGGTGGAAGCCTTGATTTTCCGGATTTTTTGTACACTTTCGGTATCAGCCGCTTTATGCATTAAATCAGCAACTCTACTGAATAAACATCGCATCCCCAAATGAAAAGAACCGGTACCTCTCCTTCACAGCCTCTTCATAAGCCGCAAGCACGTGCTCCCGTCCTGCAAGCGCAGATACCAGCATGATTAATGTAGATTCTGGAAGATGGAAGTTCGTGATCAGACAATCCAGTACTTTGAATTTATAGCCCGGATAGATGAATATCTGTGTCCATCCACTCTTCGCTTCCAGATGTCCATTCTCATCTGCTGCCGATTCTACCGTTCTGCAGCTTGTCGTTCCGACGCAGATAACACGGTGTCCCGTCTCTTTTGCACGATTGATCTTCTCAGCCGCTTCTTCATCGATCATGAAGAATTCCGAATGCATATGATGCTCGGTAATCTCATCCACTTTTACCGGACGGAATGTTCCAAGCCCCACATGAAGTGTAACTCTCGCAATATCCACACCTTTTGCCTTAATCTCTTCCAGAAGTTCCGGTGTAAAATGCAGTCCTGCCGTCGGTGCTGCTGCCGAACCTGTGTGAGTTGCATATACCGTCTGGTAACGGTTCTTATCCTCCAGCTGGTGTGTGATATATGGAGGCAGCGGCATCTGGCCAAGCTGGTCTAAGATTTCTTCAAAAATTCCGTCGAAATCGAATTTGATCAGACGGTTTCCTTCTTCTACCACATCAATGACTTCTCCCATCAGAAGACCATCACCGAAACTGATCTTTGCTCCGACTTTTGCTTTCTTACCTGGTTTTACCAGCGTCTCCCATACGTTATTTTCTTTTCTCTTCAATAATAATACTTCGATTTTGGCATTGGTCTCTACTTTGGAACCAATCAGTCTTGCCGGAATAACCTTTGTATCATTGATTACCAGACAGTCTCCCTCATGCAGATACTCTGTGATTTCTTTAAATACATGATGGGAAAAAGCCCCGGTCTCCTTGTCAAGGACAAGAAGTCTGGAGCTCGAACGATCCTCAAGCGGATCCTGTGCAATCAGTTCTTCCGGCAATTCATAATAAAAATCCTGACGTTTCATAATTATGAATTCCTTTCCCTTTTATTCTTTACGTATCTTTTTCTGATATGTTTTCATTTACAGTTGCATTTGAAGCTATTTCTTTTTCTGATTTATTTTCTACCAGACGATAGCCATTATACACTGGTTTTCCCAGTTTCTCAACTACAGAACTCTGTGTATTTTCTGTTTTTTTCAATTCCCGTATCCCAGACTCTTTCATTTGGACATTTTCCTGCGTTTTTGACAGCTCACCCTCTGATGTCTGCGGTTTCTGCTCTTCTACATTTGACTTTTCACATTCTGGTACAACTGTTCCCGGTTGCGCCATCCATGCTTTTATCTTCTTCTGATAGACCACTCTGGTATCACAAAGCAGGTCATGAAATCCACGTTTTTCCGAATCAATTCCTGCAACAATATAACCGATATTCACCGGAAGGCTACATAAGAATCTTCCAACCGTCTCGCGGTACACCACATTGAACAGTGTCAGCTTCTCTTCCGGATTTTTTGAAACTACCCGGAGATTCATCGCTTTCTTTCCAAGTGTCGTTCCTGTCAGATAGGTAAATGCAATAAAATACAACACTTTCAGAGCATACAGTACGATATCTTTCAACGAATAATGAAACAGGATATCCGTTCCCGTTATCGCACCGCCGCCAGCCAGTGAGATACCTGCAAATATCAACCGCACGATCAGGAGGCCTGCAAATACTACCACACTGTCGATCATATAAGCCGCCATCCGCACCCAGAACCCGGCATACTCCAGATTCCCACTGGCACAGCAACTGTTCTGTCTGGCTAACTTCTCCTGATTATCGTAACTGTTCTGCATAGTACATCGGCACCCCGCTTTCTACACTTTTGGCGGTTTCCGTCAGAACCTGCGCTTCTGACTTCGGAACTAATGATTCTGCTTTGGAAAACAGCGACTGCAAAAGTCCTTCATCTGATTCCATCTCATAAAATGTAGATGTTCCAAGTTTTTTGCTCATCGCATCTTTCATATCCGGATACAGACTGATCTCATCGATCAGACCGTTGTTCTTCGCCTGCTTTGCAGTATAAGTTCTTCCGTCTGCCAGTTTCTTTACATCCTCCACTGACATATCACGGCCGTCTGCCACGATATTCACGAATTCCTCATAAGCTTCATTGATCTGATCCTGATAAATAGCAATCTGCTCGTCCGTAAATTTGCTGCTGTCCTTATTCTTTCCGCTCGTGATACTTACATAACGGATTCCAAGCTTTTTATACAGCCCGGACATATCATATCCTGACATGATCACACCGATGGAACCGGTCGTTGTATTCGAATTTGCATAGATTTTATCCGATGCCATAGACACCATATATCCACCGGATGCCGCATAATGTGCCATATAATCCCAGATCGGACGTTTTGTTGTCTCTTTATATTCTTTCAGTTTCTGATACAGTTCTTCGGATTCATAGACAGTTCCTCCCGGAGAATCTACATACAGAAGAATTCCTTTATTGTTAGAATCATCCATCAATTCATCGATATAATTCATCGTTGAATCATGCTGATATCCGCTGGATGCCTCCAGTGTACTGCTTCCACTCTGTTCCTGGATCGTACCTTCTACTCTTACGATTGCAATATAATCTTCAGACGGTGGATTAAACTGATACGAACCTCCGAGATTAATTATATCATCGGCACTGTTCTGAAGCAGATTTTTTGAAATTGTATTGGTAAATACGCTGGCAGCACTGACTCCAACGAACAGTGCTGCCGCTACTACCAGACCTATGATCTGTTTTTTCTTCATACGTAATCCTCTTGCTCTTTTTTACCGAGCTTTTATCTGATATGAATGAATGTTTTTTTATTTACGAAGTTCGATTCCCATACCCTCGAGTGCCTTTAAGATACGGTCCATAGCTGTAGATACATCTGCATCTTCCAGAGTCTTATCCTTTGCACGGAATACGATAGAATATGCAACAGATTTGAATCCTGTTTTAATCTGAGCACCTTCGTAAATATCGAACAGTGAATAGCTTTCCAGATATTCACCGCCCTTGCTTTCGATCACATCTTCAATCTGTCCTACCAGAATCTCTTTTGGCATTACCATACTGATGTCACGTGTCACTGCAGGGAATTTTGCAATTCCTGTATATTTACGATCAAATGTTGCTCTTGCTACGATCTCTGGCATATCGATTACTGCAATGTAGGCTCTTGTTCCGATTCCATAGTTATCTGCAACTTCCGGATGTACTTCTCCAAGATATCCGACTACTACACCATCATAAATGATGTTTGCCTGACGTCCCGGGTGAAGGAATGATTTTCCTGCATTCGGATCGTATTTTTCTTTCTTATGAAGTCCTACTTTATCGAAGAACTCTTCTACGACACCCTTCATAGTGAAGAAGTCGCCTTCGCCATACATACCAAGTGTGAACTGTACTCTTTCATCCGGCAGTTCTGTAAGTGGAAGTGCCTTTGGAAGATAAATGTTAGCCAGTTCGTATAATTTTACGTCTTTATTTCTTCTGTTATAGTTTGTTGCAAGTGATGTCAGCATACCATTCAAAGAAGATGTACGCATGATACTATAATCTTCTCCCAGTGGGTTCATGATCGGAATAGCCTTACGAAGATCAGAATCTTCCGGAAGCAGAAGCTTGTCAAATACCTTCGGGCTTTCGAATGAATATGTCATTCCCTGGCTGAATCCGCAGAACTCAGCGATATCACGTGCAACCTGCTCTACTCTTAACTTGAATGATAATTTTCCTGTTGTAGCTTCTCCACTTGGAAGTGTGGTCGGAATGTTATCATATCCGTAGAATCTTGCAACCTCTTCCGCAAGGTCGGCGATGCGGAATAAGTCATGACGGAAAGTAGGTGCGATGACTTCGCTTGTCTCTTCATCGAATTCCAGATCGATCTTCTTGAAGTATCCGATCATTTCTTCTTTAGAAATGTCTGTTCCAAGCAGCTTGTTGATCTTTTCCGCATCAAATGGTACTCTTACAGGCTCTTTCTTCCTGCTGTATACATCAACCATTCCTCCGACAACTTCACCGGCTCCCATCTCTTCGATCAGCTGGCATGCACGGTCAATGGCTGCCTCTGCATTATTTGGATCCAGACCCTTCTCGAATTTACCGGATGCATCGGTACGAAGTCCGATCTTCTTGCTTGATTTACGGATGTTGGTTCCATCAAAGCAAGCTGCTTCGAATAACATTGTCTGAACATCGTCTGTGATCATAGAGTTTTCTCCACCCATGATACCTGCGATACCGATGGATTTCTTACCGTCACAGATCATCAGTACAGATTCATCCATCTCTCTTTCCTGTCCGTCAAGAGTTGTGAATTTCTCACCTTTTTCTGCAGTACGCACTACAATTTCTTTTCCTTCGATCGTATCAAGGTCATATGCATGCATTGGCTGTCCGTATTCTTCCATTACATAGTTTGTAATATCAACCAGGTTGTTGATCGGGCGGATTCCTACAGAAGCCAGACGTCTCTGCATCCATTTTGGAGATGGTCCGATCTTAATGTTCTTTACGATTCTTGCACAATATCTTGGGCAAAGTTCCGGATTCTTAACGGTTACTTTGATATAATCTGCTGCATTCTCATCATTTCCTGTTTGTGTGACAACAGGTGGATAAAACGCTTTATTAAATGTAGCTGCTGCCTCTCTTGCAATACCTACAACACTGAAGCAATCTACACGGTTAGATGTGATCTCATATTCTACAACGACATCATCGAGGCCAAGTGATTTGATCGCACTCTCGCCTACAACGGCATCATCATCAAAAATATAGATTCCGTATTCCGGAGCCTCCGGATACATCTCTCTGTTAGAGCCAAGTTCTTCGATGGAACACATCATACCATCACTTTCAACACCACGGAGTTTTCCCTTTTTGATCTTGATTCCGCCTTCTACACGCTGTCCAGGCTCATGTCCGCCTGCTACACGTCCGCCTGCTAATACAACCGGTACCTTGTCTCCCTCTTTTACATTCGGAGCGCCTGTTACGATCTGAATCGTCTCTGTTCCGACATTTACCTGGCAGATGATCAGTTTATCTGCATCCGGGTGTTTCTCAATCTTGTCGATCTGTCCGATCACGATCTTATCAAGATCTGCATCTAATTTCTCATAACCTTCGACTTTTGTACCAGACAAAGTCATTGCATCTGTATATTCCTGAGCTGTTACATCAAGATCCGGAACATACGCTTTTATCCATGATAATGAAGTATTCATTTATAAATCTCCTTTTCGTATTATTACTTGTGCTCGCTAGAACTGTTTTAAGAATCTGATATCATTTTCGTATAACAGTCTCATATCATCGATCTCGTACTTCAGAAGTGCGATACGTTCCAGTCCTACACCGAATGCGAATCCTGTATATTCTTCCGGATCAATTCCGCACATTTCCAGTACGTGTGGATGTACCATACCACATCCGAGGATCTCGATCCATCCGGATCCTTTACAGAAACGGCATCCTTTTCCACCGCATTTGAAGCAGCTTACATCCATCTCGGCACTTGGCTCTGTGAATGGGAAATGATGTGGTCTGAATTTTGTCTTTGTGTCTTCTCCGAATAATTCTTTTGCAAATACTTCCAGTGTTCCCTTTAAGTCAGCAAATGAAATATTCTTGTCGATGATCAGTCCTTCGATCTGATGGAAAGAAGGTGAATGTGTTGCATCTACTTCGTCTGAACGGAATACACGTCCCGGTGACAGGATACAGATTGGAAGCTTGCCCTGCTCCATAATACGTGCCTGTACAGGAGATGTCTGTGTCCTGAGCACGATGTCTTTATTAATATAGAATGTGTCCTGCTCATCCTTTGCCGGATGTCCGTCCGGGATGTTCAGTTTACGGAAGTTGTACTCATCATACTCGATCTCAGGTCCTTCTACGACTTCGTATCCCATACCTGTAAATACACGCTCTACTTCTTCCAGTGCGATTGTATTCGGATGACGGTGTCCGACGCAGTTTTTCTTAGCTGGAAGTGTTACATCGATCACTTCTTTTTTCAGCTTTTCTGCACGGATTGCTTTTTCCATCTTTTCTTTATTTTCTTCCAGAACAGCTTCGATCGCTGCTCTTGTCTCATTTACCATCTGTCCAACCTTCGGTCTGTCCTCCGGTGCAACGTCTTTCATACCTTTTAATACAGCGGTAAGTTCACCTTTTTTACCAAGGAACTTTACACGCACATCATTCAGTTTTTCAGGCATATCGGCAGCTTCAATTGCTTTCAATGCTTCCTCTTTGATGTTCTGCAGTTTTTCTTTCATCATTTTCTTCCTTTCTTCGCATATCTTTATGTCAGCGTATGCTTTTGGGTATGCAAGAGAACCTGCCACTGGCAGCTTCTCTTGCATACTTTGGCATAAAAAAAGCCCCGCCCCAAAAGGGACGAGACATATAACCCGTGGTACCACCCTGATTCCCGCAAAATATTTTTGCGGACACTCATTACTGCGTAACGTGCATCATACGGCATTCTCTACTTTTATTTCAAGAACACAGCTCGCGCGGGAAATTCATTCACCATCTGAACCCAAGGGAACTTTCAGCCTGTCGATTCCCTCTCTCTAGCGGAAAATGGCTCACTACTTACACGGTCATTGCCTTTATCTCATAATACTTAATTATTGTATCACATGAACAGAAGTTGTCAAGTCAGAAATTCTACTCCTGCTCCATATCCCGCAGGATCACATTCACTTCCCCGCCAAGCAGCAAAATATACATACAGAAGTACAGCCACAGCATGATCAGTACAATTGTCGTCAAACTTCCATACATAGATGAAAATCCCTTAAAAATATTCAGATAGACCGAGAAGATCCATGATACGATCATCCATCCGACTGCTGAAAATGCCGCACCCATCAACTGAACTTTCAACTGTACAATGTGGTTCGGCAAAAATTTATAGATCATCATTGTAAACACAAACAGCAATACCGGTGTAATGATTCCACGTATCTGCATAATCTGATCCACCAAGCGTTCCATAAGCGGATAATGTTCCGTTACAAACAGATTCAATGTATTACCAAATACTGATAACACCAGCAGAAAGATAATTACAATAATAAACGCAACTGTATAAAACGTTGCGCGTATTCTTAAAATAATATAATTACGTGTCTCCTTACAGTCGTAAACGCAATTCAGACCTGTCGTCAGTGCCAGTACACCTTTCCCGGCTGACCAGAGTGCAACGATAATGGTCAGTGAAATGATACCGCCGGACTGATTATATACCTGATTCACAATGGATGTGATCAGGCTGTCTACTGATTTTGGAAACACCTGAAGGACAGCCGTCATAACGTCTGCCTTCGTAACCGGCGTATACTGTACCAGTGTGATCAACAGTAATATGATCGGAATCAGACTGAGCATGAAGAAATACGCTGCCTGTGCAGCATAGGCACCTACATGATCTTTCCCGACTTGTCCGGTTATTTCCATTACTTTATCATATAGAAACTTAACTTTTTTCATCTTTTTCTCCCAAAATATTCGTCTCTATATTCTACCCGATTTTCTTTCGTTTGTCTATTAGAAATCATTCCGCTTCCAGGTATGTTTTACTCAACTATTCTTTCATTGATTATACTTATTTTTCAATTGTTGTTCCTGGATAGAACATTTGTAATATTTCCTGATAATTCTTCCCTTTTTTCGCCATTTCATTTGCTCCATTCTGGCTCATACCAATGCCATGACCGTATCCGCCGCCTGTGATTTTGAATATATTACCAGCCTTTTTCACTTTAAAAAATGCGCTTGGAAGCAGCGTACCACTTTGGGCAACCGTACCATCCTGTTTCTTTATTTCATATCCATTTCCCCCCAGCGCCTTTCGTATCTTATTCTCTGTATCAACTGTAATACTTCCCTTATCACCGACAGCTTTTATCTGCAGCGCGACACCTCCCGGTCCTGTTTTCGTTACTTCTAATGACTGTACCGTCCCGATATTCTTTTTTACATTCTCCGCCAAAAGTGTACTCAATATATCCTGATCTATATCAGCTTCCCACCGGTACCATGGAAGTGATTTTTCATAATCTCCTTTCTTATCTTTTACTTCTACCGACTGAAGATATCCATTACTTTCATTTTCACTCGTTCCCCAGGCTTTCATGGTTGTTGTCTTTCCGCAAGATGTTGAATAATAATACGTTGTTACAATATTACCTTTATATTTTAACACCTCGCCGGCAGTTTCCCTTACCGCTTCTGTGGATGCATCCTGCTGTGCCGAATTATTATATACCTGATAATCTGTGCTGTCATTGACATGCGCCTGATATTCCGGATAAGCATAGTCTTCCATCTGGCGTTCCGCGTAATTTCTTGCGCAGACTGCCTGTGCCTTTAAGGCTTCTTTCTGATAGGATGCCGGCATTTCACTGGGAACAACTTTGCATAGATAACTTTCCACCGGAAGTTCATTAATAATTACTATTCCTTCTGATGTTGCATAAAGATCCAGTATTCCGGCATAAGAAGGATTTCCATATCCTCTCCTGATGCTGCTGACAACCATCTCTCCCCCATCTTTTGCTGTTACTCTGATTTTTCCATTCTGAAATCCGACATCTTCCTTTGTGATCGTTATTTTCTCATTTTCTGCAGTCTCTTCCCTGGTACCAGTTTTTTCTATTATAAGACCTCCCGTTGCACTGACCTTTAATTCTTTATGTACAATCTGTTTATATCCATCGGTCATGAGCAATATCCTGATATTTTTCTGTGCTGCCTCCGTACTCTCTGATTTTTTCTGGTCTTTCTTTTTATCATTTTTCTTTTCAGATACAGATTTCAGTAATTCTTCCCATCTGCTCTGAATAGATATTTCAGAATGCGTTTGCTCTTTTCCCACAGCACTTTCTTCTATGCCTGCTTTCAAGCCTCCGATCACACACAATAACAGTAAAATCCATGCTATATAGATACTGTAATGCTTTTTATTCCGTCTCCGCAATTTTCTTTCCTTTCTTCCCGCCCTTTATACCCGAAAAAAGACAGCCGTAAAAACGACTGTCTTTTATCTTTTGTATATTCCCCAAAATGCCGGTTCCTGTATTCTGACTCCTAGCACCCAGCTAGGTGGGTATCCGCATCTGCTTTTCTGCCTTCCACTGCAAAATCGATGGCCTGACATATTACAGAGATGTAAGACTCCCGTTTAAAGTATTGTAGGTTCAAAACTACAGGAGTGTCGAACATTCCAGGTTTCCACTGCACTTATTATAACCCATTTACATGGATTTTACAACCCTATAACATTATCCGATTTTAATCAGATTCATTAGTGGATCTTATAACTGTGGTCCTGCTGAAACTAAAGCTTTACCTGCTTCATTTCCTTCATATTTAGCAAAGTTCTTGATGAATCTTGCAGCAAGATCTTTTGCCTTTTCTTCCCACTCAGATGCATCTGCATATGTGTCACGAGGATCAAGGATTCCTGTATCAACACCTGTAAGTTCTGTAGGTACTTCAAAGTTGAAGTATGGGATTGTCTTTGTTGGAGCATTCTTGATATCTCCGTTCAGGATAGCATCGATGATTCCACGAGTATCTTTGATAGAGATACGTTTTCCTGTTCCGTTCCATCCTGTGTTAACAAGATAAGCTTTTGCACCGCTCTTCTCCATCTTCTTAACAAGTTCCTCTGCATATTTTGTAGGATGCAGTTCCAGGAATGCCTGTCCGAAGCAAGCTGAGAATGTTGGTGTAGGTTCTGTGATTCCACGCTCTGTACCAGCAAGTTTTGCTGTAAATCCTGACAGGAAGTAGTACTGTGTCTGTTCTGGTGTAAGTACAGATACCGGAGGAAGTACTCCGAATGCATCAGCAGAAAGGAAGATTACATTCTTAGCTGCAGGTGCTGAAGATACCGGACGTACAATATTTTCAATATGATTGATTGGGTAAGATACACGTGTATTCTCTGTTACACTCTTATCTGCAAAATCAATCTTTCCATTCTCATCAAGTGTTACGTTCTCAAGAAGAGCGTTACGTTTGATTGCGTTGTAGATATCTGGCTCAGATTCTTTGTCAAGGTTGATAACCTTAGCGTAGCATCCACCTTCAAAGTTGAATACTCCGTTGTCATCCCATCCGTGCTCATCATCACCGATCAGGAGACGCTTAGGATCTGTAGAAAGTGTTGTCTTTCCTGTTCCTGAAAGTCCGAAGAAGATTGCTGTATTCTCTCCGTTCAGGTCTGTGTTAGCTGAGCAGTGCATAGAAGCCATTCCCTTAAGTGGGAGGAAGTAGTTCATCATAGAGAACATACCTTTCTTCATCTCTCCGCCGTACCATGTATTCACGATAACCTGCTCTTTGCTTGTGATGTTGAACATTACTGCTGTCTCTGAGTTCAGTCCTAATTCTTTGTAATTTTCAACTTTTGCTTTAGAAGCATTATATACTACGAAGTCTGGCTCAAAGTTTTCAAGCTCTTCTTCTGAAGGTTTGATGAACATATTTGTTACGAAATGAGCCTGCCATGCAACTTCTACGATGAAACGGATTGCCATACGTGTATCTTTGTTTGCTCCGCAGAATGCATCTACAACATAAAGTTTTTTGTCAGAAAGTTCTTTGATCGCAATATCTTTTACTGCTTTCCAAGCTTCCTGTGTTGCAGGATGGTTATCATTCTTATATTCATCAGATGTCCACCATACAGTATCTTTTGAATTCTCATCAACTACGATGAACTTATCTTTTGGAGAACGTCCAGTGTAGATACCTGTCATTACATTGACTGCACCAAGTTCACTTTCCTGTCCTTTTTCAAAACCTTCGAGTTCTGGTTTTGTCTCTTCCTCAAATAATAATTCATAAGAAGGATTGTGTACGATTTCTGTCGTTCCTGAAATGCCATACTTGCTTAAATCGATTTTAGCCATCTTCATTTAACCTCTTTTCTTTTATTTGCTGCTGTATATTTATAAATTCTAGTCTTGTTATATTCTCCCACAACAGCATTTGTTTTATTATTGCATTTTTCTACGTAAAAGTCAATACTTTAACAATCTTTTCACAATGTGTTTTTGCAAGTTCTTTCTCTAAAACTTTTATTTTTTATTCTATTTTTTGTTTTAAAAGCGCAAAATGCAAGATTTCACATGAAATCTTGCATTTTACGTATTTTTATCAATACAGAAAATATATTTATCATTTTGTAAACGTTCTATACTTCCAGAATATTCTTCACTGTATCTTTCATCTTATCAGCATCACATTCCAGATCATGCAGAATATTTGCATTCAGGATATCTTTGATCGCCTGCGGCATCTCACGTCCTGATGTTTCTTCCAGAACCTTCAGAAGACTGAACTCATCCTGATCTGCATACTTCGGATCAATTGCACTCATGACACTCTTCACGAATTTATATGGACTTGCCGTTGATGCAATCACGCATTTCTTATTGTCTCCACTGTTCTTCTGATAACATTCACACACATAAGATGCTACACTTGTATGTGTATCCATCACATACCCTGTCTTATCATATACTTTCTTGATATTCTGCGCACACTCTTCTTCTGTCGCATATCCAGCTGCGAAATCATCAAGACGTGCCTTCATATCTTCTGTAATTGTATATTTTCCTGTGGATTTTAATGCTTCCATCATATCTTTTGTCTTCTGGTCATTATCTCCGCTGATCCGATAAAGCAGACGTTCCAGGTTGCTTGAAATCAGGATATCCATAGATGGTGATGTTGTGAGGATAAACTCACGGTTTCTGTCATAATCACCTGTCTGGAAGAAGTCAAATAACACTTTATTGTCATTCGATGCACATACCAGTTTATCGATTGGGACTCCCATCTGTTTTGCATAGTATGCAGCCAGGATATTACCAAAGTTACCGGTCGGAACTACTACATTGATCTTCTCACCGTCTTCAATCTCTTCATTTTCCAGAAGTTTGGCATATGCATTGACATAATATACCACCTGTGGAACCAGACGTCCGATATTGATCGAGTTGGCTGATGAGAACTGATAGCCTTTCTTCGCAAGTTCTTCTGCAAGTTCTTTATCCTCGAACATGGCTTTTACACCACTCTGGGCATTATCGAAATTGCCATGGATTGCTACTACATTTACATTTTCGCCTCTCTGTGTCACCATCTGAAGTTCCTGCACTTTGCTGACTCCGTTCTTAGGATAGAATACGATGATCCTTGTTCCTTCCACATCTGCAAATCCGGCAAGTGCAGCTTTTCCTGTATCTCCGGATGTGGCAGTCAGGATTACGATTTCATTCTTTACATCATTCTTCTTTGCTGAAGTCGTCATCAGATGTGGCAGAATAGATAACGCCATATCTTTGAACGCGATCGTTGCACCATGGAATAATTCCATATAATAAGTATCATCTACTTTTACAAGCGGTGCGATCTCTTCTGTGTCAAATTTGCTGTCATAAGCTTTATCGATACAGCTTTTCAGTTCTTCTTCCGTAAAATCTGTCAGGAACTGTTTCATTACGAGATATGCGATCTCCTGATATGTCTTTCCTTTCAGATCCGACATTGATACATCCAGTTTCGGAAGTTCTGATGGTACAAAAAGTCCTCCGTCCGGGGCAAGTCCCTTCAGAATTGCTTCAGATGCTGTTACTTTCAGATTCGAATTTCTTGTACTTTTGTAATATAAACCCATGCCAATGCTCTCCTTATATGATTACTTTCTCTTGCTGTTTGTATATTTTACAAGTCCACCTGCAGCGATCAGTTTCTGCATGAATTCAGGGAAAGGCTGTCCCTGGAATTCCGTACCTTTTGTTCTGTCGTAAATCTTACCGCTGTCAAAGTCGATCTCTACTTCATCACCTGCTTCGATTGCTTTTGCCGCTTCCGGACACTCAATGATCGGAAGTCCGATATTGATCGCATTACGATAGAAGATTCTTGCAAACGTCTCTGCGATAACGCAGCTGACACCTGCTGTCTTAAGACATAATGGCGCATGTTCTCTTGAAGAACCGCATCCAAAGTTCTTGTTGGCAACAATAATATCTCCAGGCTGTACTTTATTTACAAATTCAGGGTCGATATCTGCCATTGCATGGCTTGCAAGTTCCTGTGCATCGAATGAATTCAGATATCTTGCAGGAATGATTACGTCTGTATCTACGTTATCTCCGTATTTAAAAACATGTCCTAAAGCTTTCATTATTTGTCACCTACTTTCTCTGGGTTAGCGATATATCCTGCGATCGCACTTGCTGCTGCTACTTCCGGTGATGCCAGATAAATCAGGGAATCTACATGCCCCATTCTTCCTACGAAATTGCGGTTTGTTGTAGATACACATTTTTCTCCTGCTGCCATAACACCCATATGTCCACCCATACAAGGTCCACAGCTTGGTGTGTTGACTGCACATCCTGCGTCTACGAAGATTTCCAGAAGGCCTTCTCTGATACACTGTTTGTAGATCTTCTGTGTTGCCGGAACGACCATAACACGTACATCCGGATGAACAGTATGTCCCTGAAGAATGGCAGCTGCTTTTCTCATATCTTCCATTCTTCCGTTTGTACAGGATCCGATCACGACCTGATCGATCTTGATTGGTTCCATTGCTTCGATCTCGTCAATCGTCTTCGCATTGCCCGGAAGATGCGGGAATGCTACTGTTGGACGGACTTCGGAAAGATCGATCTCTACAACACTTTCATATTCTGCGTCCTCATCTGCTTCGTACACTTTATATTCTTTCTTTGTATGTTCTTTTAAGTATTCTTCTGTCTTTTCATCTACCGGGAATATTCCGTTCTTGGCTCCGGCTTCGATTGCCATGTTTGCCATTGTGAATCTGTCTGCCATAGAAAGATTCTTGATTCCGTCTCCGGTAAATTCCATGGATTTGTAAAGAGCTCCGTCCACACCGATCTTACCGATGATATGGATGATGATATCTTTACCACTTACATATTTGCCAGGCTTTCCTGTCAGTACGAACTTGATCGCACTCGGAACTTTGAACCACAGTTCTCCCATTGCCATACCTGTTGCAATATCGGTTGTTCCGACACCTGTTGAGAATGCACCCAACGCACCATATGTACAGGTATGAGAATCTGCGCCAATGATACATTCCCCTGCTGCAACAACTCCGGCCTCCGGAAGGATTGCATGTTCTACTCCTGATTTTCCCTGTTCAAAATACCAGCTAAGTCCCTGATTCTTTGCAAATTCACGGATCGATTTTGAGTTCTCTGCTGATTTGATATCTTTATTCGGTGTAAAGTGGTCTGGTACCAGTACCACCTTGTCTTTGTCAAATACTTTATCTGCCATCTGTCTGAAGATTGGCAGAGCCATAGGACCTGTGATGTCATTTGCCATGACTACATCTAACTTTGCTTCTATTAACTGACCGGCTGTCACGCTGTCAAGACCTGCATGAGCTGCCAGTATCTTCTGTGTCATCGTCATTCCCATAACGAACCTGTACCTCCTTGATCTCTCATAGTTTTATACTGTATTTTAGCACAGTAAAAAAGGGCATGCAAGAAATTATAAATTTTAGTGCATAATTTTTCACTTCTGTTTCTTGATATTATGCAGGTATGGGATCTCAATCGGATCGATTGGAGTAGCCGGATTTTCAATTTTTCCCTTCAGAGTTCTTTTGTGTTTCTTAAGGAGCGCACCACCTTTGTTGTAGAACCAGAAAGAATATGTCAGAATTTTATGGGCCGGTCCCATCTTGTCTTTTGCCGTCTTTCCATAGAGCACTCCGCCTGCTTCAATCGCAGCTTTACTCCGTATCAATGCGATCAGCTCTGTCTCACAGGTAACTCTTTCCGGAAGAATCGTATAGCCTGTCCCGATGCAGTCCGGTCTGTGTGCATCGCTTCCCCCTATTCCCGGCTTTTTATATTTTTCCGCAAGCTTTCTTGCACCTTCGTTCGATTCTGCAGATTCACATGCATTAAAAGCCTCTATAAAGTCAAATCGCTTAATCAGTTCCGGTGACTTATAGAATCTGCTGGTATTCGTAAAGCTCAGGTACTTTTCTCCGCATGGATGTGCAGGTCCTAAGATTCCACCATGTCTGTGCACAAAGTCGATCAGCACAGACACCGGAAGTCCCTTCACTTCCAGGAGACGCATCTTAACACCTTCCGGCATGATACAGATAATATGACCTGCATCCAGTGTATCATATTCGATTCCCTTCAGAACTACGAAGTCTTCATGTACCTTTCCTTTCATGTGATATTTCCAGTGACGATAGCCATGATAAGTGTCATGATCCGTGATCAGCATTCCGTCAAATCCTTTTTCTTTCAAGGTTGTGATGTATTCATCCAAGCTTACCCGGCTGTCCACTGAGCCTTCCCGCACATGGCAATGCATATCTATCTTCATAAGTAAGCCTCCTTAACTTTATTCTTAATAGTATTATATCACATCCCTCTTAAATTACAACGAAACTGCTTCCCGGCTTTCTTATATCTTTCTTAATCTGATCTGTCAAAATAATACATCCTGCCTGTAGGTAACAGTTTCTATTGCATATTTCGGTATAAAAAATACCTGATGCAGTTTTTAATTTTCTGCACCAGGTGTTTTTCTTATCACATTCGTATATAGAAATTACCGTCTGTGTCGGATTTTCTTCATTAATCAATATCGTCAGGATGAAAAACTACAACATCTGAATCATCTGTTTCAAAAATCTCCACATCATCTTCATCCAGAAATCCGTCTTTCGGCTCATCCGTTTTTTCAACTGTCACAACATCTTCATCGTCGTCCAGATTATCTTCATCTGGCTTCGTATCATCCAGATCAAATATTTCTGTCACAGTCTCTTCCTTATCTGTCTCTTCAGCATTATCCGTTTTTTCTTTATCCCCGGCTGCTTCCATACTTTCTTCCGGCTCTCCATCATCTAAAAGCATTCTTGCTTTTTCAACCTCAGACTCCATAGATACCTGTTCTTTGATCTTCTTTGAGAATATCTTTTCTTTCTTTCCAATCTTTCTGGACTGCATCATCGTCTGAACTACAATTCCGATCACTGCGATTGCTGCACTCATCACATATCCGATCCAGCCAATCTTCGTCATTCCACACACAAACGGTAATGCCATTCCAGCCTCTACACCGCCCATGATGCCAGTCACAAATATAACAAAAAACTCAGCAAAAATTACCGTAAGTATCGCAACGATCAGAGCGATAACCGCACAAATAGCAAGTACTATCACTGACTTTGTTTCAAGCAGCGTAACAAATGTGCCGAAGGATCCGAAAAATGTCATAATAAAGATTCCAAATTTGCGAAGTGCCGCACACATAACGCATAATATTACCGCACACACTGCAACCGCCACAAGCATTTTTGTCATATCAAAGCCGGCAATCACTCCTACCGTTGCTCCAATAACTGCTCCCACAGCCAGTCCTACAAGTGCCGATAATACCCTTACAATTTTCAGTCCAAACAAAGCTATGATTACTCCTACCACAACTGTTGCGATCAAAGCCCCCATAATTTCCGGCGTCTTTCCTGCAACAAAGATACTCGTGGGTCCGTCTGCCGATTTCAAAACTGATGTTACGTTCTCCATATCCATACTCCTTTCTCTTATACCCCTCATTATACATAACCACCGCTGCCGGTTTTGTATTCTCAAAAGTATAAAAGGCCGTGTTTCCGAAGATTCACAGCCTCTGGTTCCATATCTGCCTTTAGAATGCTACTGCTCCCGTTGATGTTCCGTTAATTACATAATAAACAGCTGACTCTTCTGGCTTTATGTATAAATCCATTGTCTTGATATCTCCGATTTTGTTTCCAGAAGATGTCCATGCTTTTTTTACTCTTGCAATGATTTCTTTTTCTTCCACCTGTTTTCCATAGTATTCAACAAAAGCACTTACTTTAATCTCTTTCTTTGCTGTAGATTTCTTAGCTGTTGTTTTCTTTGTCGTTGTCTTCTTAGCTGTCGTCTTTTTAGCAGGTGCTTTTTCTTCTGCTTTTTTGGCAGTTGCTTTTTTCTCTGCTGTTTTCTTTTCTGCTGCCTTAGGCTCGGTTTTCTTCTCTTCTGCTTTCTTCTCAGCCTTTTTCTCTTCCGGCTTAGCTTTTTCTTCTTTTACAATTGAGTTTACTGGCTCTGCCTTTGGAGCTGCGACTTTCTTCTCAGTCTCCTTCTCTATCTTCTTCGGCTCTGCTGCTGCCACTACCTTCACTGTCTCTGCTTTCTTTACTGTCTCTGCTTTTTCTGATGTCTTAGTTTCTGGTGCAGTTACTTTAGCAGTTACATCTTTTGTGGTTGCTGTTGTTACTTTTTTTGTAGCCATTTTATTTCCTCCTAAATCTCTCTAAGCCCTATTACCTAGTTGTCAATATTATAACACATTCTTCCAAAAATGCAATTCCACGCCATATTACATGCACATTACACACCAAACATCTCTAAAATCAGCCCTGCTGCCACAGCAATTCCATATAATACTGCAATAATCTTTACGTTTTCTTTCTTATCCGGATTTACCTTAAACAAAACGACCAGACCAATTCCGGCCCCTGTACACAATCCCGCAATAACCGATGCAAATGAAATTGCTCCACTTAAATATAGCTGTGTCAGAATCACAGATGCCGCACAGTTAGGAAGCAATCCGATCAATGCTGCGATCACTGGCTGGAATACTGTATCCCCCAGCATCATAGCAGAAATCCTGTCAATTCCCAGTACTTCAATACACAGATTTAAAATAAATGTAAATACAAATAAATATAAGAATATCTTTCCGGTATGACGAAGTGCCGGCTTTACAATTCCGGATGAATGATTGTGACATCCACAGTCATGACAGAGTTCTCCTTCATGATGTGGAACTGCAATTTCCTTTTTAAAGAAAATATCCACCAGATATCCTGCAACGATCGCAATGATCACTTTCGCCAGAAGCAATATACCAATCTTGCCGGCATGCTCCGGATTTCCCATAATAATAAGAATTGCTTCGTCCGATGTTGCCAGAAATACAGCAATCAATGTTCCGATCGTAATAATCCCTCCAGAATATAGATTGGCTGCCATAACCGAGAATCCACACTGTGGAACACATCCTACTACTGCTCCTACTACCGGTCCGGCCTTATCTACTTTTATCATAAGCTTTTTTGTAAAATCACTGGAATAGTGTTCCAGTGCCTCTATCAGCAGAAAGGCCAGAAACAGAAACGGGAGCATCTTAATACAGTCAAGCGCCGCATCAGTAAATACATCAATCAGCATTTCCATAATTTCTATCTCTCCTTTATCTATTTTTTCATAACATTTTTATTCTAGTTTGTATGTCCGTATTTTTCAAGCAAAACATGCCATTCGGTATTACATATTTTTTCTCAGTTATTCTGTAATTTTCAGTCTTTTTTCTGTATAATACATTATATATAGACTATTTTCACAGAAGGGACGTGATCATATGAGTACTTTTGAACGAATCCGGTCCGGTCTTCCGGGTCTTGACTCTATGCTTGATTCCATCCGTATGGGCGATAATGTCGTCTGGCAGGTATCCAGCATGGATGACTATATGCACTTTGTAACTCCACTCTGTAACCAGCTTCATGAAGAAGGAAAGGAACTTTTATACATGCATTTTTCCGGACACCCTGCTCTTCTTCAGGCCGGTAACGGAATTCGTGTCTATGAATTCGATCCTTCGGAAGGATTCGAAGCTTTTACAATGAATGTCCGGCGCCGGATCAAAGCAGAAGGACGTGACGCCTTCTATGTATTTGACTGCCTTTCCGACCTGCAGGCTGCATGGGCTACCGATCTTATGATGGGGAATTTCTTTAAAGTTACCTGCCCTTATCTGTTTGAGTTAAATACAGTTGCATATTTTCCACTTCTGCGCGGGCAGCATTCTTTCGACGCCGTTGCCCGTATTCAGGAAACTACACAGCTACTTCTGGATGTATACACCGATAGTGAAAGCCTCTATATCAATCCTTTAAAAGTCTGGAACCGCTATTCTCCGAATATGTTTCTTCCGCATAAATATATGGAAGAAAATGGTTCATTTCTTCCATTGAAAGGAGGATATGAGATTAGTCGTTTTTATACATTGGTGGATGCACTTACCAACACTTCTGAGAACCAGAACCTGGACAGCTGGGAACGCTTCATCACGGATACCCGGCGCACTTACCGCAGAGAAGGTATCTTTACCCCGGCGGTCGAAGATATCATTTCCCATACTATGATGTCAAACGATGAGAAAATCCTTTCGCTTTTAAAGACCTATTTTGAACCGGATGATTATTTTCTTGTATATAAACGCATGATCGGCACCGGCTGTATCGGCGGCAAGGCATGCGGTATGCTTCTCGCAAGAAAGATCATTCAAAAAGATAACCCCGAAGCATTTGCCCATATGGAACCGCACGATTCCTATTATCTTGGTTCCGATGTATTCTATACTTATATTGTACATAACAAATTCTGGCGTCTTCATATCCATCAGAAGACAAAACAGGGATACTTCAAACTGGCTCCGCAGCTGGAACAGGCCTTTCTTTCCGGTTCTTTCCCGGAAGCCATACGGCTTCAATTCATCCGTATGCTGGAATACTTTGGACAGCGTCCGATCATCGTCCGTTCCAGCAGTCTTCAGGAAGATGCGTTCGGTAATGCATTTGCCGGAAAATACGAATCCGTCTTCTGCATCAACACCGGTACCATGGACGAGCGGCTTACGGAACTGGAAAATGCGGTCCGTACCGTATATGCCAGCACTATGAATACTTCCGCTCTGGAATACCGCAGGCAACGCGGACTTGGATTCAAAGATGAACAGATGGCGCTTCTGATCCAGCGTGTATCCGGATCTATGTACGAAGATTTTCTCATGCCAAATGCTGCAGGTGTCGGCTACTCTTACAGTGCTTATAAATGAGATGATTCTATCGATGCTTCCGACGGTATGCTGCGCCTGGTAATGGGACTTGGCACAAGAGCTGTTGACCGTACAGAAGGAGATTATCCACGTATTGTGAATCTCTCTGCCCCGGAACGTTCCACCCTTACCGAAAGCTGGGCAAAACATCAGTATTCACAGCGTTACGTAGATCTTATGGATTATACAACAAAATCTCTGTCATCCAGACCACTCAAAGACGTCACACCATATATGGATTCCTGGTATAAAAAACTGGTACTGGAACACGACAGCGATGCCGAGCGGACGTTCCGTGAGCGCGGACAGCGGCGTGAGATTCTCTTTGCCAACTGCGAAGGACTTGTCCGGAATACAGAATTTACCGGCTGTATGAAATCTCTTCTTCATACATTGCAGCAGGCTTACCAATATCCTGTCGACATCGAATTCACCATCAATGGAACTGATACCGGTGAATTTGTATTTAACCTGTTACAGTGCAGACCGCTTCAGGTCGGCACAAGAAGAGATGCCGTAACCGTTCCTTCACTCCCGGAAGATAAAACAGTGTTCTCCGTTACCGGTTCTTCCATGGGCGGGTCCCGGGCAGAAGATATTGACTATGTAGTCTTCGTCGATTCCCGGGCTTATTATGAATTCCCGTATAAACGGAAACCTGATATCGCCCATATTATCGGAGACATCAATCATCATTTCCGTAAAAGCAATCAGAACCTGCTTTTGTTCGTACCTGGACGTATCGGAACTTCCTCACCGGAACTTGGGGTTCCTGTAAGCTTTGCCGCGATCAATCACTTCTGTGCAATCTGCGAAATGTCGGACAGTGAAGTTGGATACATGCCGGAGCTTTCTTACGGAAGCCATATGTTCCAGGATCTGGTAGAGGCAGAGATTTTTTACACCGCGTTATTTGACACTCCAAAGACACGGATTTTTAATCGTACTGTTTTTCACGATATGCCTAACATTCTCACGGAAATACTGCCGGATTGTAAAGAGTATGAAGACATTGTAAAAGTATGCCATACGGAAGGCATGCATTTGAAGTTATACTCAGATATTCAGAACAGTGAAACCGTACTGGGATTCGAATCATAATCAAATACATCACAACACACAAGAAATGAGCAGCGTACACTGCTCATTTCTGTTTTATACATTATTAGATTATATTCATTGTCAGTTATCTTTTATAGATTCCCTCCAGTATATCTACGGTCCCTTCAATTCCAAGAAGGCTTGCATTCAACAATATCTCATGAGAACTGATGCTTCCCCATTCCTGCCCCGTATGGGTTTCGTAATAGTATTTCCGTTCTCTGTCCATTCGTTTAATGCGGTCGAGAGCCTTCTTCTCAGACACATCGTATCTTTCTGCAATACGTTTGATACGGTCAGCCCTGTCAGCACAGATAAATACATTGATACAGTTCGGATTATCCTTCAAGATATAGTCCGCACATCTTCCAACGATTACACATGGTCCGCGTTCTGCAAGCTTTTTGATAATTTCCGTCTGTAATTCATACATCTGTTCAGATAACGGCTGTACATATTCTTCCGAATTAATATAGGAAGAATATCCCATCGGTGTGATCAGATAACTGGATACAAAACTGTTAAGAGAAGTCTCATCAATTGCCTTTGCCGTCTCTTCTCTGATATCCATCTTCTCTGCTGCCATTCTGACAAGATTGTTATCATATAACGGAATATCCAGTCTTGTTGCAAGAAGGTTGCCGATCTCATGGCCGCCGCTTCCAAACTGTCTGCCTATTGTTATGATCTTATGTGTCGTCATAGGTATCCCTCCTTCGGATGAAAGTATCACGATTTCTTTGTCCCTATTATACCCGTTTCCGTCAGAAAATACCATATATTTCATTCAATTATTCTGTCAATTTTTATACTGCCTGTCGCCTTTCCTCTACCAGAAATCCTTTTTCCCTCAGCTCCTGCTCAATCAGATCCAGCGTCTCTTCGCTGTCGGCACTGACCTTATGATAATGATAGTTGGATGTGATGTTCTTAAGCGGACTTGACTTGCCGCTCCAGATATCTTCCATAAATGCGCCGACCTTCCTCCGGGAACTCAAGGCCAGTTCCGCCTCCATCTTCCCATAGACTCTGTGATGGATCATGACGTTGTCCACACATCCTCCCAGATCAACGATCGTATTCAGTTCTTCTTCCAGCTGTTCATCTGTGTGCTGTACTTTAAATATACGGCACACTGTCTTCGGCTGATTCAATATATAGCCGCGGTTTGTAGATATGATCTCATATCCTGCTGCGCGGATCAGTGCGATATCCTGCACGATCACCTGACGGCTGACATTATAAAGGGAAGCAAGCTTTGTTCCGGATACCGGAGCTTTGCTTTCCTGAATCTGTCTGATTATCTGTTCTCTTCTTTCAGATCCATGCATTTCCTGTTGCCACCTCCCATGTTATTTTCCCAAATGATCTATTTATCCATGTATTTTTCTCCACACACGGTAATCACATCTATTATACCGCATGAAGGTGCTTTAAGGAAATATCTAAAATCGGTGCGGAATGTGTCAGTGCTCCGCTTGAAATATAATCTACGCCGAGAGAAGTCAGTCTGCTGATATTCTCTTTCGTTACATTACCGGAACACTCGGTCTCGGCACGTCCGTCAATGATGCGGATTGCTTCCTGCATCTCTTCCGTGGACATATTATCGAGCATGATAATGTCTGCCCCTGCTTCTACCGCTTCTTTCACCATATCCAGATTTTCAACTTCTACCTCGATCTTACGTACAAATGGTGCATATTCTTTTGCCATCTGAACAGCTTTTGTCACGCTTCCTGCTGCACCGATGTGATTGTCTTTCAGCAACACTCCATCAGACAGATTATAACGGTGATTGTATCCGCCACCCACTCTGACTGCATATTTTTCAAAAATTCTCATATTCGGAGTCGTCTTTCTGGTATCCAGAAGTTTTGTCTTACTTCCCTCCAGAAGCGATGCTACGGAATGTGTATAACTTGCGATTCCACTCATTCTCTGCAGATAATTCAGCGCAACTCTTTCTCCGGAAAGGAGTACACGGATATCTCCGGTTACTTTCCCCATTAACTGTCCATTCTTTACTTCATCGCCATCTTTGCAGAAAAATTCTACTTTTGTATCTTTATCTAATAATTCGAAGACTCTCTGAAATATCTGAAGTCCTGCGATCACACCATCCTGTTTACAGATCAGATCTACTTCTCCGGTTACAGCTTCGTGCATGACCGCATTGGTGGTCACGTCCTCACTTGAAATATCTTCTCTTAATGCTTCCATGATCAGGTGGTCTACCTGTAAAGTCATTGTTATGTTATTCATATTATGCTTGTCTCCTTTATCATTCTTCCTGTTCGTCTGTTTCTGTCCTTTTCCTGTTTATTTTTCTATTCATTTTTTGACAGATAACAATTTTTATCTATGCATCCGTATACTGCATTTATTATAACATCTTATACCGCTTTACGTTCAGATATTTTTTCCTGTGTTTCTTCTTTTGTAATCTTTGTTGCTGCGCGCTTTGCAAATACCAGACTTTCCAGAAGTGAATTACTTGCCAGACGGTTAGCACCATGTACACCATTACAGCTTGTCTCCCCGACTGCATACAGGTGTTCCATAGAAGTCCTGCTGTCTGAATCTACCCAGATTCCACCCATAAAATAATGCTGTGCCGGTACAACCGGGATGCATTCTTTCGTTACGTCATATCCTTCTTCCAGACAATGTTCATAGATATTTGGGAAATGCTTTAAAATCGTTTCTTTTGGTATATGTTCCATAGAAAGCCATACATGATCAGTTCCTTCTTTTTCCATCTCTTCTCTGATTGCTTTTGTCACAACATCTCTTGGAAGCAGTTCGTCTACAAAACGTTCTTTGTTCTTATTATAAAGGACCGCTCCTTCACCACGTACCGATTCTGAGATCAGGAAACGTCTTCCTGGTTTCTTGGAATATAAAGTTGTCGGATGGATCTGTACATAGTCCAGATGTTCCAGACGGATTCCATGCTTCTTTGCAATCTCAATCGCATCCCCTGTCAGATGTGGAAAATTCGTGGAATGCTGATAGGTTCCGCCGATACCGCCACTTGCAAGGATCGTATTTTCTGCATAAATTTCATACGTTCCCTTTTCATTCTTTGCCTTGATTCCTACACATTTATCATCTTCGATGATCACATCTGTCATCTCTGTATATTCATACATTTTGACATTTTCAAGCTTCTTCACCTGTGCAAGCAGCTTACTGGTGATTTCTTTTCCTGTCACATCTTCATGAAACAGGATTCTCGGTCTGGAGTGCGCTCCCTCTCTTGTATAGGCAAATTCGCCGTCCTTCTTTTCAAACTCTACGCCATACTTTACCAGATCATTGATGATATCTCTGGAATTACGGATCATGATATCTACAGATTCTTTCCGGTTCTCATAATGACCGGCTTTCATCGTGTCTTCAAAATAACTGTCGTAGTCGCTTTCGTCTCTTAATACACAGATTCCCCCCTGTGCAAGGAACGAATCACTGCTTTCCAGATCTGACTTGGTAATTAATATAATATCCTGTTCTCTTGGTAAATTCAACGCGCTGAAAAGTCCTGCGACTCCGCTTCCTACGATTACTGTATCTGCATTCAGTTTCATAATACAACATCCTCTTTTCTATACTGCTTTCCGTTTACGGACAGTCCCTCCACATATATTCTTCTGACCGCTTAAACTTTTCACATTATACCACTGTTATTTACATGTGACAAGACAGTTGTTGCATTTATTCTTTACACGTGATTTTCTATTTAATGCATCATGACGGCTGTCACCGATCGAACCTTTGTATGTAACCAGAAGGTTAGAATGAAAGATATGCTTAATCAGCAGATACAACACAATCGTAAATGCAAACAAATACCCAAACGTACCACCCCCCGACATTCCCATATCTCTGCCTTCATATCGGTCGTGCAGATAATGCTTGAGCTGATCAGAAGCAGCTATCACCTAGAGTCCTATTACCACATGTCTTTCCAGCATCGTAAGCCCCTGCGGCATGCTGGTTTTATTCTCCTTCATGACTTCCATCAAATCCATCTTCACTTCCATAACGTCAATTTCTACCATATCATAGCCGTCTGCAAGAATTTTTTCTTTGTCATCAATTGCAGGTCCTTCGATGTATTCCATGACCAGCGCATGCATGGTCGTATATTCCTGAATTTGTAAACAAAAAAGATTATTGTGCCGGAATTTCATTTCTGTATCACAATAATCTTTTTCATTTATACCTATTTATACAAATTCTCCCCATCAGATTTGATAACACCCTGATACCAGTAAAAGCTATCTTTTTTATAGCGGTTTAATGTACCGCCTTCTTCCTCTTCACGGTCTACATATACGAAACCATAACGTTTCTGATAACCATTTAACCAGCTTAAAAGATCTGTGAATGACCATGTACAGTATGCCAGAACTTCACAGCCTTCTTCAATTGCTTTTCCCAGTTCTTTCAAATGTTCTTCCAGATAATGGATTCTATATTCATCATGAATCTGATCATCTTCTGTCTTTTTATCAAATGCTCCCAATCCATTTTCAGAAATCACAATTGGCAGACCATAACGGCTTGTAATTTCACGGCAGCAAAAGCGAAGCCCCATCGGATCTATCGTCCAATCCCAATCTGTTGTCATAAGATATGGATTTACTGGATTCTTATATATTCCCTGCATTCCCAGTTCTTGGGCAGATCCCTTTACACCTGTTGTATTCATCGTACCATACGGCGTAACTCCATCCATTGGATTATACTCACACACACAACTCTGATAATAATTTACACCCATGAATGTAATCTCTCCGGCAGCTTTTTTCAATATCTCCATATC
>OGRL01000494.1_pt1 | contig 34117 bp, 25 predicted proteins | sample 1553481 | NCBI WGS metagenome assembly OGRL01 (sample SAMEA2580036, study PRJEB22360) | human gut metagenome
ATGAACTTATCAAACGGAAGTCTAGGAATCTTAACAACAACATAGTCCAGTGCAGGCTCAAAACTTGCAAACGTCTTCTTGGTAATTGCATTCTGGATCTCATCCAGATTATAACCAAGTGCGATCTTTGCAGAAACCTTGGCGATCGGATAACCGGTTGCCTTGGATGCAAGTGCTGACGAACGGCTTACACGAGGATTTACTTCGATTACACAATATTCAAATGTAGTTGGATGTAATGCAAACTGTACGTTACAGCCACCACGGATATTTAATTCAGAAATAATATTTAATGCAGATGTACGGAGCATCTGGTATTCCTTATCGCCAAGTGTCTGGGAAGGTGCAACAACGATGGAATCACCGGTATGTACACCGACCGGATCGATATTTTCCATGTTACACACGGTGATACAGTTGCCGTTCGCATCACGCATTACCTCATACTCGATCTCTTTCCATCCTGCGATACAACGCTCTACCAATACCTCTCCGACACGGGAAAGACGCAGACCGTTTGTTAAGATCTCAACCAGCTCGGTCTCGTTATGTGCGATACCACCGCCACTTCCGCCAAGCGTATATGCCGGACGAAGTACGACCGGATAACCAATGGTATTGGTAAACTTGATACCATCTTGTACGTTGTGTACGACCTGGGATGCTGCACAAGGCTCACCGATCTTTTCCATGGTATCTTTGAATGCCTGACGGTCCTCTGCTTTAAAAATCGTCTCTGCTGTTGTACCGATCAGTCTGACATTATATTTTTCAAGTATGCCTTTTTCCTCTAATTCCATACCGAGGTTTAATCCGGCCTGTCCACCTAAAGTCGGCAGTACGCTGTCCGGTTTTTCTTTTGCGATAATCTTCTCTAAGACGGATACCGTAAGCGGCTCAATGTAAACCTGATCTGCAATATCTTTATCTGTCATGATCGTAGCCGGGTTTGAGTTTACCAGCACAACCTCAACGCCTTCTTCTTTTAATGAGCGGCATGCCTGTGTACCTGCATAGTCAAACTCTGCAGCCTGACCTATAACGATAGGACCCGAGCCGATAACGAGAACTCGCTTTATATCTTTATTTAAAGGCACTTAAATTCAATCCTTTCTGAAAAGTTTAGGGAAACGCTGAAAGTGAGGAGTGAGGAGTGAGGAGTTATCCCTTCTCACACTCTCGAAAACCGCACCCAGCAGCCCTCTGTGTTAAAGCTTAACAACCTCAGTAAAACATAATGTAGGGGCGAACAGCGTTCGCCCGTTCACTATCACGACCGCCCCATATAAAAGCCGCTCAAATAATGAACACTACAATAGTCATATCAAACACATTCCGTCAGCCACGGGCGAACACTGTTCGCCCCTACTGTTGCAGAAACTGAGATCAATAATTTCTATACTTCAAAAAAATCAGAGCTTATTTCTTGTTAGTGTCAATGAGCGCAATAAACTCATCAAACAAGAAGTCAGTATCATGCGGACCACCACAAGCCTCTGGGTGGAACTGTACAGAAAATGCAGGCTCGTTGAGATATCTGATACCCTCACAAGTGCCGTCATTGGCATTTACATAAAGCACCTTTGCTTCACCCTCAGGGAGCGAATCGTTCTCTACTGCATATCCATGGTTCTGTGATGTTATGTAAACTCTGCCTGTTTCTGTGTTCTCAGCAGGCTGGTTCGCACCTCTGTGACCATACTTCAGCTTGTGTGTCATCGCACCATGTGCAAGTGCCAAAAGCTGATGACCCAAACAAATTCCAAAAGTAGGTATCTTCATCTCAGAAAGCTTTTTAAGCTCCTCGATTATCTCCACATTCTCCGCAGGATCTCCAGGTCCATTTGAAAGCATTATGCCGTCAGGTGCAAGCTCCTTTATCCTCTCTGCCTTTGTGTATGCAGGAACAACAGTTACCTCGCAGCCTCTCTTGACAAGCTCTCTTCCAATGTTGTGCTTTGCACCAAAATCGTAAAGCACTACCTTTCTCTTGACCTCGCCCTCAGGCTCGAATGTTTTCTCCTCCGAGCAGGTCGTGTTCTTTACAGCCTCAACGATAGTGTAGTTCTTCAGATCTGTCAGTCCGAAACTTGAACCCTCAGGAACGATCTTTCCGTTCATAACACCCGACTCACGAACTATTTTTGTGAGCTGACGAGTGTCGATACCGTAAAGACCTACGATGTTATGCTGCTTTAAAAAAGTGTCAAGATCACCCTCACAACGGAAGTTGCTAGGCTCTTGACACCAATCTCTAACAATATAAGCTTTAACATGAGGACATTCACTTTCAAAATCCTCAGGAATAACGCCATAGTTACCAATTAACGGAAATGTCTGAACAACTATCTGTCCGTAGTAACTAGGGTCAGTAAGTGTTTCGAGATAGCCTGTCATAGCCGTAGTAAAAACAATTTCGCCAATAGCTTCGCCAGCTGCGCCGAAACTTTTACCCTCGAAAATAGTACCGTTCTCCAAAATCAGATACGCCTTCTGCACTATAAGCTCCTCCTTTTTCACGCAAATTTTTACGATTACTATTATAACACAACCGCCTGCCTTTGTAAAGGCTTTTAACACTTTTTTTAGTTTTTATTTTTCAGTGTAAAATAAAAAACGAGCAGACTGAAGTCCACTCGTAAAAACCTTATTCCGCAGCCGCAGATACAGCCCCGCTTTTCTGTTCACGTTCTCTGAAAATAAGTCCGAAAACAAACCTCACTATCGGACCTGCAAAGAAAAGTTGCCAGCAAAGAGCCATAGGAAAATTCATAGCCGTTGTTTCTAACCATACCGCAATTACCTCCCTGCCTGCGTCCTTAAAAAGCAGCGTAGCCGCAAGGCTCATGAGTGGGCACATAAAAATAACAGAGATAACAGATATGGCAAGCACAAGATGAAAAGGATTATCCTTTCTCACATCAACAATGCTGAAAGCCTTTTTCTTTGCTATCTTTCCCACAGCAAAAAAGTCAAGAACAAAAGCTATCGGAGCCATTATCACAAGCTCATGAAAAGCCTTGAGAAATACGGCATTTGACATTCCGCCCATGTTGAGTGCAATGTTGTAGCATATCATGGCGTATACCATCACAAACACCATCAGCACCGTAAAAACTATCTCCTGAAACAAATTCTTTGGCATAAAAAAATCCTCCTTATGATATCAAACCTACAGCCCTTTCGCAGACGCTGTGTTGTTCGTTATCATTCAGAGAATGTGCGTTTCCAATATAAACCTGTCCTGACAATATTCTATTGCTGTATTTCTTACTCATTCATTTTACCATATTTTAAGCCTGCCGTCAATTATCCAAATATGCAGAATATTTTCAAAAACTTGTCGAGAAAAATATATACTTTTACACAAAAAAACAGGCAGACCAAAGCCTGCCCGTATTAAAATGACCCAATATAATCTGTAGGGGCGAACAGCGTTCGCCCGCTTTTACGGCTTATGCAAAGCCTATTTTCTCTTTTTCAACGCCGCTTTAAGCCCTCTCATGATAACATCTCTCGCCTTAACAGCGTCCTCCTTGTCAAGAGGCGGCGTGTCACCAAGAGGATAATCTATACCAAGCTGCTCATACTTTACCTTGCCCATAGTGTGATAAGGCAGAACATCAAGCGCTTTCAAAGTCTTGAGCTGTGAGATAAACTCGCCCAGCCTGAAAAGATATTCTTCCTTGTCCGTGATACCCGGCACAACAACATGACGTATCCATATAGGCACACCATGCTCCGACAAAAACTTCGCAAACGCAAGAATGTTGTCATTGTAATGCCCCGTAAGCTTCTTGTGTTCCTCACGTTCAATATGCTTGATATCCAGCATAACAAGGTCAGTGCATTTGCAAAGCCTTTCAAACTTTTCCGTGCTGTCAGGCGTAAAAGTGATGCCCGAGCTGTCAAGACAAGTGTGTATCCCCTTTTCCTTAGCCTTTTCAAAAAGCTCCGTCACAAAGTCTATCTGTACCAAAGGCTCGCCGCCCGTGCAGGTAATTCCGCCATTTTTCATGAACTCTTTTACCGAGTCATATTCCGCCAGCAGACTTTCAACCGTCCTCTTTGTACCCGTGCCTATCTTCCAAGTATCAGGATTGTGGCAGTAAAGACACCGCATAGGACAGCCCTGAAAGAAAATAACAAACCTTATCCCCGGTCCGTCCACCGTACCAAAGCTTTCCGTAGAATGTATAAATCCCTCCATGGGATATCCCTCCTTTTTTATTTCGCATGAACGCACGCCCGTTCAGCCTGCACAAACCCTTCTGTAGGGGACGGCGCCCTCGACGTCCCATTTCTGCTCGCTCACAAATTTATATCACCGCATACCTATCCGCAAAAAGCAACAAACGAGCGGCAGCTCTCATCCACATAAAACAAGATGTTCCATGTAAGACGACGCCGACCGCCCGTGTGCATATTATCCGCAAAGAAACTCATTCTATGCGGCAAAGCTCAAATTAAAGGCTCTTGTGGAACGTTCTTGAAATAACGTCGTCCTGCTGCTCCTTAGTAAGCTTTACGAAGTTTACAGCATAGCCTGAAACTCTGATAGTGAGCTGTGGATACTTCTCAGGGTGAGCCTGAGCGTCCAGAAGAGTTTCTCTGTTAAGTACATTTACATTAAGGTGATGACCGCCTTTTTCAGCATATCCGTCAAGAAGTCCGATAAGGTTGTCTACCTGTGCCTCTGTTGGTTCAAAGTTTGCCATAGTATTACATTCCTTTCTTAGTATTTATGGAAAACAAGCGGAGAACGAACCTCCGCCGTTTTCTAAAATAGGGAGTTAATCTTCATCTCTGTCAACAGCGTCCTCTTCTGTAGGCTGACCGCCACAATCGGAAGTGCTGTAAGTTTTAACGTTCAGACCTTCTTCAGTTTCGTCAATGTCTATCGTAAGATGACCCTGACCGCCCATCATAAGTCTGTCAATGACGTCAACAAGCTCGTTTACCTGAGCCTCGTCCTCGTCCTTTTTAACATTAAACCCCATCTTCGTTAAGCTCCTTAGCTATGCTTTCAATATCAAGGTCGCCCATGAATACCTTGTCGTCCTTGCCAAGAGCGTCAGGAATGATAGAGAATGTGTTTGAGATACCGTCCTGAGCGTGTCTGAATGGCAGCTTAGCAACTGAAGAAAGTGATGCAGATGCGCCGTGAGTATCTCTGCCGTGCATTGGGTTAGCACCAGGAGCAAGAGGCACACCGATCTTTCTTCCGTCAGGTGTAGAACCAGTCTTCTTACCATAAACAACGTTAGATGTGATAGTAAGGATAGACATTGTAGGAACACCATCTCTGTATGTGTGGTGCTTTCTGATCTTGTCCATGAATGTTCTAACGAGGTCAACTGCGATCTTGTCAACTCTCTCGTCGTTGTTACCATACTTAGGGAAATCGCCCTCAACTTCGTAATCAGTTACGATTCCGTCCTCATCTCTGATGCACTTTACCTTAGCATACTTGATAGCAGAAAGTGAGTCAGCAACAACTGACAGACCAGCGATACCAGTAGCGAAGTATCTCTTAACATCTCTGTCATGAAGAGCCATCTGAACTCTCTCATAAGAATACTTGTCGTGCATATAGTGGATAACGTTCAGTGTATTTACATACAGACCAGCCAGCCACTCCATCATATCGTCATACTTAGCCATTACATCATCATAATCCAGGTAATCGCCTGTAACTGGACGATACTTAGGACCAACCTGTATCTTAAGTCTTTCGTCAACACCGCCGTTGATAGCATAAAGCAAGCACTTAGCAAGGTTAGCTCTTGCACCGAAGAACTGCATTTCCTTACCAATTCTCATTGAAGATACACAGCAAGCGATAGCATAGTCGTCACCGTGTGTAACTCTCATAAGGTCGTCGTTCTCGTACTGGATAGCAGAAGTCTTGATAGAAGTCTTAGCACAGAACTTCTTGAAGTTTAAAGGAAGCTTTGTGCTCCACAGAACTGTCATGTTTGGCTCTGGTGCAGGACCAAGGTTCTCAAGTGTGTGGAGATATCTGAATGAAGTCTTTGTTACCATTGGAACGCCGTCGATAGAAACGCCGCCGATAGACTCTGTTACCCAAGTTGGGTCGCCTGAGAACAGTGAGTTATACTCAGGTGTTCTTGCGAACTTAACAAGTCTGAGCTTCATGATGAAGTGGTCAACAAGCTCCTGAGCCTCCTGCTCTGTGAGGATACCTCTGTCCATATCTCTCTTGATGTATATATCAATAAATGTAGAAGTTCTGCCAAGTGACATTGCAGCACCATTCTGCTCCTTAACAGCAGCAAGGTAGCCGAAGTACAGCCACTGGATAGCTTCCTTAGCGTTCTTAGCAGGACGTGAGATATCGTAGCCGTAGATCTCGCCAAGCTTCTTGAGTTCGCCAAGGGCTCTGATCTGCTCAGAAAGCTCTTCTCTGAGTCTGATGTTCTTAGAAGTCATTCTTACCAGTGAAGTAGCAAGCTGATCCTTCTTGTCCTCAACGAGATAGTCTATACCATAAAGAGCAACTCTTCTGTAGTCGCCTATGATTCTTCCTCTGCCGTAAGCGTCTGGAAGACCTGTGATGATAGCAGCGTGTCTGGCAAGCTTCATCTCAGGTGTGTAAGCGTCAAAAACGCCCTGATTGTGAGTTTTTCTATATTCAGTAAAGATCTTTACAACTTCGGGATCACCTGTGTAGCCGTTCTGCTCGCAAGCATTCATAGCCATTCTGATACCGCCGAAAGGCTGAAGAGAACGCTTGAAAGGCTTGTCAGTCTGGAAACCAACGATCTTTTCAAGATCCTTGTTAAGGTAACCAGGGCCGTGTGAGGTGATAGTAGAAACGATCTTAGTGTCCATATCGAGAACACCGCCGGCTTCTCTCTCCTTCTTTGAAAGCTCCATTACCTGTTCCCAGAGCTTAGTAGTTGCTTCTGTAGGGCCTGTAAGGAAGCTGTCGTCACCGTCATATGGTGTGAAGTTCTTCTGGATAAAATCACGAAGATTGATAGAAGTGTTTGACCATCTGCCGGGCTTAAAGCCTTCCCATTCGTCATAAAACTGTCTTTCCATTTTATACTCTCCTGACATAAGATTTCGGGCAGCACATATTACCTCAATATTCAGTATTGCATACCTATTAATAATACTACCGCTCGTATGTTAAAATAATAACATACTTCAAAATCAAAGTCAAGTCACATTCAGAAATATTACTCTTACGCCATACTTCTTTCATATGTTAGAATTGGTTACCCAATTCACGGAAAATTATTTGAATAAAAAAGTGATCGCCTCCAAAAATCTCAAACATTTTTTACAACAAAAGCGGTGCAGAGTATTCCACTCCGACACCGCTTTGTAATTGATTTTTTTGCAATTCTTCTATTGCTTTTCTGCACCGCTTAGTAGGCCTGCACCTATAGAGGCTCTGCCTCAAGCTCCGACAGTGCTTTGCTCTGTACCTTTTGCTCGTTTCGCTCGTGGGTGCTTTTACTTTGTGTTGGTGATTTGCTCGGTATGGCGCTACCATTCCTCACTCCTCACTTAAAAACTACGCTCTCTCGACTTTGAGCAGATTTGTCGTTCCGCTCATTCCAAGCGGTACTCCTGCTGTAATAACGACAAGGTCGCCCTTCTTCAGATAGCCAAGCTCCACAGAACGCTCCAGAGCGTGTCTGATGAGTTCGTCAGTGTTTGTTTTCTCTTCGATAACGCCTGCTCTGATACCCCATGAAAGGCTGAGCTGATGATATGTTGTTTCGTCAGTTGTAAGTGCGATTATAGGACAATTCGGACGGAATTTTGAAAGCGTTCTTGCTGTTGTTCCGCCCTTTGTTACTGTCAAGATCGCTGCAGCATTAAGGTCATGCGCAGTTGTAACAGTAGCGTGTGATATAGCGTCAGTGATAGATGAATTTCTCTCGTCGGCTCTTTTCTTGAAACGTGAGATATAGTCGATATCCTTTTCGGTCGTTTCTGCGATAAGGCTCATGGTCTTGACAGCCTCGACAGGATATTTGCCTGCGGCAGTTTCGCCAGAAAGCATTATAGCAGACGAACCGTCATAAATAGCGTTCGCAACGTCGGTTATCTCGGCTCTTGTAGGACGTGCGTTTGTTATCATAGACTCCAGCATCTGAGTAGCTGTGATAACGTTCTTGCCTGCGTTGTATGCCTTTCTGATAAGCTCTTTCTGGATAGCAGGTATCTGCTCGAAAGGTATCTCAACGCCCATATCTCCTCTTGCTACCATTATTCCGTCAGCAGCGTCAAGGATCTCGTCGATGTTGGCAACACCCTGAGCGTTTTCTATCTTAGCGATAATTCTTGGATTGAACCAGCCAAGGCTCTGGGTAAATTTTCTAAGATAAATAACGTCAGCGCCTGTTCTTACGAATGAAGCAGCGATATAGTCAAATCCCATTTTTGCGCCAAATTCAAGGTCAGACATATCAGCGTCAGAAATGTAAGGCATAGAAAGGTTTACGTCAGGTACGTTGATACCCTTGTGGTCAGAAACAACTCCGCCGTGGATAACTTCGCAGACGATATCGGTGCTGTCAACTCTGGTAGCTTTCAGCTCGATATTTCCGTCATTGATAAGTATTCTGGTGCCTACAGAAACGTCCTTTGGAAGCTGTGGGAATGTGATAGAGCAGATAGTTTCGTCACCCTCCACTTCTCTTGTGGTAAGTGTGAATGTATCGCCGTCCTTGATAGTAACAGGCTTGTGATCCTTAAAGTTTTTAAGTCTTACCTCAGGTCCTTTTGTATCAAGAAGAGTTGCAATATTAACGCCAAGTTCTTCCCTTAGCTTGCATACAGTTTCAAAACGAGCCTTATGAACACTGTGGTCAGAGTGTGAGAAATTGAATCTCGCAACGTCCATGCCGTTTTTCATAAGCTCACGCATAATGTTTTCGTCATCTGTGGAAGGTCCGATAGTGCATACGATCTTAGTTTTTTTCATTTTTACTCTCCTAACATACATTACTATTTCAACGCATTAGCGTTTTAATCCAAAAAAACAAAGCTTTTTCATTTATTATAACCGATTTTAACTTAATCGTCAATAGCACAATGTATAATTTGTGTAAAATCGAAAAACAAAATCATACATTTTTCAAAACAAAAAAACGGACGGTCTTAATAACCGCCCGTTGAACATCTTATCTTCCGAAGCAATCCTCGCAAAGCTCACGAAGATCCTTTGCCGCCTTTTCAATATCAGGCTGAGAAACCACCGCAGAAACTACTGCAGCGCCGTCAATACCCATACCCTTAAAGTTCGGCACAGTTTTTTGATTAACTCCGCCTATTATTACGATAGGGATATCCACAGCGGCTCTTATTTCTGCAAGCTGTTCCTTTGTGACAGCTCTTGCGTCTGTCTTTGTGTTGGTGGCATACATTGCACCAACGCCAAGGTAATCTGCACCGTCTGCCTGTGCTTTTTTAGCTTCTTCAAGAGTTGCCGCAGAAATACCTATTATCTTGTCCTCACCGAGGATTTTTCTTGCAACTGCACATGGCATATCGCTCTGTCCCAGATGAACGCCTGCACAGTCAACAGCCTGTGCGATATCAAGTCTGTCGTTGATGATAAGCGGCACACTGTATTTGTCCGTTATCTTTTTTACTCTGACTGCAAGCTCATAGAACTCTCTTGAAGTGCAGTCCTTTTCTCTTAGCTGGATAACTGTACAGCCGCCTTTTACGCCCTCCTCTACCGACTGCTCGATAGTTTCGCAGGACATAAGTCCACGGTCAGTGCAGAGATAAAGCGTGTAGTCAATTTTCAATTTGTCCATTTTTTTACCCTCTTATCTTTTATCATAAAATAACTTCCATACCTGTCTTGTATGGCTTCAGCCCTGCTTTTCCGTAAAATTTTCTTGCCGATGGATTACACTCCCACACGTTGAGAGTAACATTATAACAGCCCTGCTCCTTAGCGAATTTCTTCACCGCCTCGTAAAGTACCGAGCCGATATGCTGACCTCTGCAATTTTCATCAACGCACAGATCGTCGATATACAAAGTCTTTATATCCGTGAGAACATTGTCGCCCTTATGCTCCTGAAACACACAAAAAGCGTAGCCCTTCATCACATCATTTTCATCAACTGCGGCAAATATAGGCTTAGTTTTATCCTTGAGCATATCTTTAAGCTCGTTATCAGTATACTTTTTCGCACCCTCTTTAAAAAGGTCAGGTCTGCCCTGCTGATGAACTCTCTCTACCTGATAGAGCAAGCTGTTCATTTGCGGTATATCCTTTTCACAAGCAAATCTTACGGTCATTTTTTCATTCTCCTTTGTATGAAAAAGTATCATATGCAATGCAAACGGACGAACACTGTTCGCCCCCGCAAGCAACATCACCACATAAAATTTAGTGGCATCACATTGATATGATACCACTAGATCTGAAATATTGCAATACTAAACTTCTTCTATCTTAGCCTTAGCCGCAAATACCTGACTATTCATTTTGCTGATTGCGTCAATGATAGAAATATGGAAGCTTCCTGAGCCTATCTCTCCAGCATTTTCATATGCGAACTCGCCTGCTATGCCCATGCTTGCAATGCCTGTTACAGCGGCGGTATACATATCGTCGCAAGCACCTGCAAATGAGCCTACAAGTCCTGTTGTCATACAGCCTGTGCCTGTTACCTTTGAAAGATATGGGTGACCGTTTGATATCCTTGCGACTCTTTTTCCGTCTGTTATTGTATCCACCGCACCTGTGATAGCTGCAACGCAGTTATACTTTGCAGCTGTTTTTTTCGCAACGGAAACAGGGTCGTTTTTCTCGTCAGCTTCCGAGGTGTCAACACCCTTTGTGGAAACTTCTAGTCCTGCAAGATATGACATTTCAGAAAGATTTCCTCTGAGTATGCTTATTTTCACATTTTCAAGTATACGCTTTGCAGTTTCATTTCTGAAATTTGATGCGCCTGCTCCAACCGGGTCAAAAACCACAGGAACGCCAAGCTCGTTGGCTTTCTTTCCAGCAGCTACCATTGACTCGACCGTTCTTGCATTGAGAGTACCCATGTTTATAACGAGAGCCTTTGAGATAGAAGTTATATCTGCTGCTTCTGCGATATCGTCTGCCATGATAGGTGAAGCGCCAATGGCGAGAATGCAGTTTGCAACGTCATTTACAGTAACATAATTTGTGATACAATGCACCAAAGGGCATATATCTCTTACCTTGTCTGCTGCTTTCGCACAGCTTTCAATTATAGAGCCCATTATGCTCTTACCTCCTTTGAGAAGCCAAGAAAATTATCAAATACTTTTGCCTTTTTAAGAGCTGTAACGATAACGATAGCAAGAACTGTACCGCCTGCACAGCTTACAAAGAAAGGCAGGATATAAACTGTTATTGCTGCGGCTGGTGCGCCAACGAGAAATCTTGCAACAGGGTATGCAAGAAGTCCACCGAGGACTGATGTGCCGAAAAGCTCGCCAACATAAGCGACAGGGAGCTTCTTTATGTACTTATAGAGCATACCTGCAACGAATGCGCCAACCATTGAGCCCGGGAACGCAAGGAGAGAGCCAAGTCCCAGAAGATTTCTGAGAAGTGCGGCTGTGAAGCCAACGCCCACTGCCCATGCAGGTCCAAGGAAAACTGCACCGATTATGTTTACAAGGTGCTGAACAGGTGCGCACTTTGAAGCGCCGATAGGGAACGAGATGAGCGAGCCTACCACTGCAAGGGCTACCAATACTGCTGCGAATACCAATTTGTGAATGTTTGTCTTTTTCATTTTTATTCCTCCATATCGTATCGCACCGCCGAACGAAAAAGAGCAAGTTATCCAGCGGCGCACAGACCGTGGCTATGCTATCCGCTCACGATCTGACGTAAATTATTTTCGGTCGATGCTCCATTGCACCCTCTCACCCCGAAACACGGGTTCCCTCGCTGAATACTTTTTATGAAAAAGTTCGCAAGACGCTCCTCTTGCACATTACATTCTTTTTATATCTGCTCTCATGTAATTGTCCGATTTTTCGTACAATTGTCGAGCTGACATTCAATTTTAATATCATGTGGGCGAACGCTGTTCGCCCATACATCGAGTTTTCTACTTCTCTGAGCAGAATTTCACTTCTTTGCCCTCAAGTATCATGTTTGTTGTTCTAACGGCACACATCTTGCCGCACATTGAGCAAGTATGTCTGTCGGCAGGTGGGGTCTGCTCAAAGAATCTTCTTGCCTTTTCACCGTCAAGTGCTATCTCGAACATTTCGTCCCAATCCATTTTGTGACGTGCCGCTGCCATTTTATCGTCGATATCTCTTGCACCCTTTACGCCCTTTGCGATATCTGCGGCATGGGCTGCTATCTTGCTGGCGATTATGCCCTCCTTAACGTCGTCAACGTCAGGAAGTCTGAGATGCTCAGCAGGGGTAACATAGCAGAGGAAGTCTGCACCGCTTGCTGCGGCTATTGCTCCGCCGATAGCTGATGTGATATGGTCATAGCCAGGGGCGATATCTGTTACCAGAGGTCCAAGTACATAGAAAGGTGCGCCGTGGCATATCTTCTTTTCCATTATCATATTTACGGCGATCTCGTTCATTGCCATATGACCCGGACCCTCTACCATTACCTGAACGTCCTTTTCCCACGCTCTCTTTGTGAGGTTGCCAAGCTCGATAAGCTCGGAGATCTGAGCGGCGTCGGAAGCGTCTGCAAGACATCCCGGACGGAGTGCGTCGCCAAGTGAGATAGTAACATCATACTCTCTGAGTATTTCAAGAACTTCGTCATAATACTCAAAGAATGGGTTTTCATTGCCTGTCATCATCATCCATGCGAAGAGCAGTGAGCCGCCACGGGAAACGATATTCATTTTTCTTCCCTCACGTCTGAAAGCTTCGATTGCACGTCTGTTGATACCTGCGTGGATAGTCATGAAGTCAACGCCCTCTTCTGCGTGGGCTTTTACTACCTTAAGAAAGTCCTGAGCGGATATCTCAAGGAGGTCTTTATCGAGGTAGCCGATAGCGTCATACATAGGAACAGTGCCTATCATGGCAGGCGACTTTGCTACTAGCTCTTTTCTGAAAGTATTGGTCTTACCGTAGTTTGACAGATCCATGATAGCTTCAGCGCCGAACTTGATAGCCATATCCACTTTCTGCATCTCAATGTCATAATTCTTAGCGTCCCCTGAGATACCGAGATTTACATTTATCTTAGTTTTAAGACCTTTACCGATACCCTCGGCAGAGAGAGCAGTATGGTTTACGTTGGCAGGGATCGCCACCTGACCTGCTGCAACAAGAGCCATAAGCTCGTTTACGTCCATATTTTCTTTCTTAGCCACTGTTTCCATTTCAGGGGTAACGATACCCTTTTTAGCGGCTTCCATTTGAGTTTTATAATTTCTCATAGAACAGTTCCTTTCAAATCGTAATAGTCATAAAAGTGATTAACGGGGCTATGTCCTTTGCCCACTGTGAATGATTTTTCTATTGCCTCGGTAATATAGTTTTTCGCCTTTGTTACAGCGGAGAGCATATCCATACCGTGGGCAAGGTTTGCAGTTATGGCAGATGACAAAGTACAGCCAGTGCCATGGGTATTAGGCGAATCAACACGCTTGCAGGCAAGCTTATGAACGCCCTCTGGGGTACAGAGATAATCCACAGCGTCGCCAGTGAGATGACCGCCTTTGACGAGGACGTTTTTTACGCCCATATCCATTATTATCCTTGCGGCTTTTTCCATATGGTTTTCATTCTTTATCTCCAAGCCTGAGATAGCTTCGGCTTCGGGGATATTCGGTGTAAGGAGCGTAACTATAGGAAAGAGCTTTTCCCTCATGGTGGAAACAGTTCCGCCCTCAGAGAGAGCGTCGCCGCTTGTAGCGACCATGACGGGATCGCAGACGATAATACTTGGTTTATACTCATTAAGCTTATCCGCAACTGCTGAAATAATTTCGGCAGTTGGGAGCATACCGAGTTTTACGGCATCGACGTGGATATCCTCAAACACTGCGTCTATCTGTTTTTGTATCTCCTCAACGGGTACGTTGAAAACAGACAGCACACGGGTAGTATTTTCAGCGACGACAGAGGTAATAACGCTCATGCCGAAAGTTTCATTAGCGCTGAATGCTTTAAGGTCGGCTTGTATACCTGCGCCACCGGAGCAATCCGAGCCTGCCACTGACAAACATTTTAACATACTTTATTCCTTTCTTATGGAAAAGGGGAAACAAAAAAACCTCCTGACCATGCAGGAGGTAAATTTACACAAAACTTGCTTCCTACACTGGTCTTGACCAACAGGTTCAAAGGGTCAGGTTTTACCTTCTCAACCCAGCTTTTTGCTTGGGTCCCCCTGCAAACTTTATTCGATTTTTTCGCAGTTTTCTGCTTTTTTATTATAACACTGGTCAGCGAGATTGTCAAGGAAAAATTGTGTATACATTTACATTTGAAAATTTGCCGATACAGTGCTATGAAACCAAGTGGGCGACCAAAGGTCGCCACTACAGTTATTCGACAGTTTGTTATGCCGCAAAATCGCTTCGCTTTACAGTATTCTCCTGATAGTGTTTATCTTTCCGCAATACTTGATATTTGCAAGAGGCTGTATTCTGATCCCATAATATGTACTCATGGCATGGACTATTTTCCCACCGCCTATATACATTGCTACATGGCCATAGTTATTACAGATTATCAGGTCGCCTGCTTCTATATTCTTCAAAGACACTGCTTTTCCCATTTTCGCCTGCGAATATACGCTGTTATACATATTCACACCGGCTTTTCTATAGGCTTGCATTGTCAATCCACAGCAGTCCGTTGCCTTATATTTTGTTCCGCCCCAGACATATCTTCCGCCGTTCATGCTTGCGGCATAATCAACGGCTGTTTTTATTCTTGCTTTTCTCTCAGGTGTACGCTTCACACCTTTTCCTACCTTGACGTACTTACCCTTATGATCGCCTTCATTGATAAGGACATAATTTGCTCCGCCGATATTCTTGCTCTGACCTGCCACATGCTTATTTTTATCGGTAGTGAGAGTACCCGACACAGCCACAGAGGCTTTTGTTTTTGAGGATTTCTTGAACCTACCGTTTTTAAAGCTATAAAGCTGAACGTTTTTATCTATATGATAGTATGTTTTTGCTGCTGTCTTTACGTTGAGGACCGATGACTCTGACTTGGCACTGCCGTTTACCGCTTTAACGGTGACTTTATATTTTGTGGAAGCTTTAAGATAAAGCTTGCCGTCATCGGTTATATTTATATAGTTATCCTTTTTAAGTGCCTGCCATGTATATTTTCTTACATAGCGTCCGTTTACATAGACCTCAAATGTAGTCTTTGATGAAAAGCTGGTGAGATTTTTTACTCCTGCTTCTATTTTGTTTGAATACGCTTGTCTTTTTATCAAAACAGGTTTTGTCATCGAGTCAGCGGCAGAAGCTGTTATAACATTCACATAAGTCTTAGTGGATTCCTGCGGTGCAAATGCCACAAAGCTTATCATTATAACTGATGAAATTATCACTGCTGTTATTTTTCTTATTATGTTGATAACGGATCAGTCCTTTCCGTTTTTTGTATTCATATACTTATACGATTTCATTTATATTATTATACACCATTAATTATTACAATCTGTAATAATTAAGTTTCTATTTTGTAAACCTTTATGATAGTATTATACATTTTTGACTATTGTTAGTATGCTAATCTCCTATTTTAATGCAGTTGTTGGTGTTTTCTTGCATTATCGTGAACAGCATATCATTCTTTATTAATATTATATAAACATAATTTATGACAATCTTACAAATATAAGAAAAACATCATCTTATGGTTTGGTCGATTTAATCAAGCGAATTCCATAGATTGGTATTAGTCTTTTGCATCATTTGCGAAAACGTTTGCTACCATAAAATTACAGTGTTCTCATAGATTGAGAACGATATGTGAAAACTAAAATTATTTTGCGTAAATTAATTGTGAAAAGTGACAAAAAAGCCGTTCACAATCAGTGAAAAAGTTCTGAAAATTAATTTTTTATAAATAAAATATTGCGAATACCATTGACAAACATAGTTTACTGTAGTATAATTTCATTAGAAAATACAGAAAACGTTTAAGTTCAGTTACGAGGTATATATTTATAGTGGGTATAATGGAGGTCACGCTGATGAAAAGCATTAATTTTATGGGCGACAATGGTTTCAAAAAAGCACTTGAGAGCGTTGGTGTAACTGCAAGCAGCAGTATCAGCAGCGAGAAGATCTCGGGCTGTTTTAAATATGTTACGGCTGACGATATGTGTATTATCACTGGATATTGCGGTGACAGCCATATCGAAGTGCTGGAGCTTCCTTTTGAGCTTCGCGGCAAAAAGGTCATAGCTGTTGCAGGCGGTGCTTTCGCACATCTTTACGACCTTAAATGTGCTGTTATCTCAAAGGACATTGTTATCATCGGAAGAAAGGCATTTTACAAATGCTGTTCACTGGTGAATGTGACTATACCTGAGAGCGTAAGGTTTATTGGTGAGATGGCATTCTGCGGTTGTGAATCTCTGAGATTTGCGACTATACCTGATGGTGTGGAAAGGATACTGCCATTCACATTCTACAATTGCGACAGTTTGGAGAGAGCTGACCTGCCCGAGAGCGTAAGAGAGATCGGTGAGTCTGCATTCGGTTTCTGCTCTTCAATGAAAGAAATTTGTCTTAATGAAAATATAGTTTCCATAGGAAACGGAGCTTTCCAGAACTGCATTTCTCTGAGAGAGCTTGAGATACCGGCAGCTATGATCGAGATCGCAGAGAATGCTTTCACATTCTGCTCAGGTCTGGAAGCGATCTCTATACCATTTGGAATCGAGGCTGTTGGCGACTACGCATTCTTCGGCTGCTCTGCTCTGAAAAAGGTTGAGTTCGCAGGATCTGTAAGAAAGATAGGCGAGTGTGCATTTGCACTTTGTGAGAAGCTCGAGAGCGTTTATCTTCCTGATTCCGTTAGCAGGATAGGCAAGAGAGCGTTTGCTCAGAATACTGTAGTTAAGACGGTGAGGATATCAGGCAAGATCGCTTATGTTGGAAGCGAAGCTTTCCGTGGCTGTAAGGCTTTGAGAGAAGTTGTTATCCCATCATCTGTGAAGAAGCTTGGTGCAAAGGCTTTCGTGGATTGCTCTGAGTTAAGAAGCGTTGTTATTCAGCATGGTGCCGATGGCATTGCGGAGGACGCTTTTGAGAGAGGCGCCGCCTTGATAACTGCTGACGCTGTTCCTGCACTTGATGACGAGACATTCAGGATAGCTGAGGCTGTTTACAACAAAAATTTTGCTTTATAAAATATATAACCTCTGGATCTGGGCGGCAGCTTTTAAGTTGCCGCCTTTTTTCTGTCTATTTGCAGGTGGGATAGAATAATCCAAGTCGGTAGGATACGGGTCATTGTCGGTGGTACATAAAAAAACGAGCGACCAAAGGTCGCCCTGCGATATGTAAACAAAAAAAATACGCTCTGCTTAACGCAGAACGTATTCAGTGGGGTGGGTAGTGAGATTCGAACTCACGGTCTTCAGTGCCACAAACTGACGCGTTAGGCCAGCTACGCTATACCCACCATACATATTAGAAGAAAATACTCGCAGCAGATTTTCATCTGGAACGAGTTTAATGGTACGCCATACTGGATTCGAACCAGTGACCTACCGCTTAGAAGGCGGTTGCTCTATCCAACTGAGCTAATGACGCATACTGTACTCATTGATATCTCAAACTCGGATAAAAGTTTAAGATATATTGGAGCGGGTGATGGGAATCGAACCCACATGACCAGCTTGGAAGGCTGGAGTTCTACCACTGAACTACACCCGCATACTGCCTGACCAGGCGTTTTTGGTGGTCTTTCAAGCTTACCGCTCAATCAACGATATTTATTATACCACTACAAGAGCCTTTTGTCAAGCACTTTTTTATATTTTTTTCATCTAAACTCAACTTTGTGCAACTTTACTTATTTGTTCTTCTTATGTTGTTTCATTTTATTCACTATAACATCTTTGAACAAAAAGCCAACGATACCTGCTACGAGAGCTACTCCAAGCACCACAAGTGCAACTGTGAAGTTGCCGCTTTTTACATTGCTCCCCAAAATCGTGGAGAGCATTATTGCTGGAAGTCTGCAAGGCATGACATAATAGAAAAAATCCTTCTTGCTTATGGGAGTCAGGGGGACGATATATGAGATAACGTCTTTGGGTATTCCCGGTATGAGATAGAGGATTATAAGGATAACGGTTAGCTTTTTCTCATTTTGCAGGAATTTGAATTTTTTTAGCTGTTTCTCGTCAACAAAGGCTTCCACTATCGGTCTGCCAAATTTTTTCACAAGCACGAATATTGCCATTGTGCCAAGGAGCGTACCTAAGAATGATAGCAACCCGCCCCAGAACCAGCCGAACAGCACTCCACCCACCACTTGTATAGGCGGTATGACCGCTATGACCACTTGAAGAGCTTGTATGAAAGTAAAGATAAGCACTCCCACAATGCCACTGTAGTTATCAAGCTTACGCTCCAAGGCTGCAATGCCTGCCTCGCTGTGAAGCGCTTTTATAAGAGGTATACACGCCACTGCAGCCATTGCTATGACCGCTATTATTGCAACAAGGCTTATTATCTGTATTTTTTTCTTGTGCCTTGCAGTTTGTATTTTCGCCTCGTTTAATATTTCTTTCTCTTGTTCTTCGTTCATAAAAACGTCACCGTCATTTTCTTCTGAGTATTTTTTTCCTAAACCAATTTATGTACATATCTGTCAACTGTGTGAGGGCATAGTCATAAATAAAGAAAAACAGGTTTGCCGCCGCCCACAGAACAAGCACGGCATACTTGCCAAACATCTCCATGCCCTCGAGCATATCCACCGAAGTAAAGATATACTGAAAAGCCAAAAAGAATATGACTATCGCCACATTGAACACTGCAAGCTTTATTGCCCACACCAACAGGCGGTTTTTCTTTTGGTCGAGATAATATTTAAGTATTGGATAATACCCCATGAACAATATGAAAAGCAGGGTCGCTTCATAATTTGGGGTGACAAAGATGCTCAGCAGGCTCACTGCGCAATAGGTGGCTATCGCCCAGTTTTTATCCACCTCCACTATCATCACAACCATCATGAAGCCGGCAAAGGTAGGGATAGTATAATCGAGCATGGGCAAAAAGCTGCTTGAAAACATCAAAAGCAGGCAGACAGCAGAGCATATGCCGCCAAGTGCCACTCGAAAAGCTATTTTATTTCTCATGATTATTTAGCAGCACGGTATAAGGTCGCCGCCCATCATTTCACAGCAGCAGTCTGCACAGCAAAGGGAGGAACAGCAATCTGGACCGCTCATGCCGCCTGCTTGGTAGCCCTGAGTTGGGTTGCCGCTCATATAGCCGCTTCGCTGTCTGTTCATCTGGGCTAACACGCTTTGATACTCCATGTTATTAGGGTCGAGCTGGACGGCTCTTGTGAAGTTGTTATAAGCCTCATTGAGCCAGCCTCTGCGGTGGCAGATAGTGCCTTTAAGGAAATACCACTCGGCATTTCTTTCCGAGGAGGACACATTATCAAGTATCTGATCTGCCTGAGTATAGCTTCCGCTTTGGATAAGGCTTCTGATATAGCCTGAGTCAAAGCCCTGCGAAGAGGCATAGCCGTCATAGCCGCTTTCTGCGGACTGGTATCCTCCCCCACGTCTTGAAGTCATGATCTGATCGTAGGCGGCGTTTATCTCGGACATTTTCTCCTCAGCTACGTCAGCTAGGGGGTTATCCTGATACTGGTCGGGGTGATATTTTTTCACAAGCTCTTTATAAGCTGATTTTATTTCAGCGTCTGAAGCTGTTGGGGATACACCTAAAATTTTGTAAGGGTCTTTGGAGATCATTGATCGTTATTTCCTTTCCTGTTATTGCGGAATTTTCCGCTTCTTATTTGAGTATAGACATTTTTAAGTCCAAGATACACGATATTATCAAGTATATCACGATATCTTTTAAGATCGAGCTTCACATAGATATCTGCCATTTCACCCAGGGTGAAATTTATGCTATCATCACAAAAGGCGTGAACTTTTTTGAGATAGTCAGCATTTACGCCATCGGTGGGTGGAAATTTTGTGAGGAGCGGATTGTAGCTTTCACTCTCGTGGTCGTCGGGCAGGTCGTCAAGAGCGTCGCAGATATAGATAAATCTGCCGAGGAGGTAGCCGAATCGTTCAACGAGCGGTCGGCGTTCGTCCTGCCTGGTGCAAAGATTCCCTGCAACGGCTTGCATCATAAGTGCGGTAGGCTCGCAGGCAAGGTCTATGCCTGCTGTTTTTTCACGCTCTATTTTATTTTGCAATTTCATTGCGTTTTCAACGGCAGGGGCAAGATTCGGATAAAGGCGAGCCGCTTTCTTATAGGGCTTTTTGAAAAAAGGCAGAAGTGCAAATGCGGCAAGCTTGCCTTTTAGCCCTTTATCGGCTATATCGTCACGGAGCTTATGAAATGTGAGTATCACGGCGGCTGAGGACGTATATTTAAGATTGCAGGTACACTTTGCGCACATGGTCTTTTTAAGAGGGTGTGCGATACAGCGTTGCTTTTCTGCGTCAAGCTTCACTCCCCTCACAGAGAGATCCATAAGGGAGAGAAATGCGAAATCGTAGCTAAGGGTAAAGCGTGTCACAAAGCCATAGCGCCTGCCCATATCCTTACAGAGTCCACAGTAGACAGCTTTATAGATATCATATTCAAACATTCGCATATAGGGTTTGAAAGGGCGGACATATCCGAACATAGGCACTCCTTAGATTTTCGTTACTATACATTATAAAACACGATTGTGTATATCCCGTGAAATATATAACATTATACAACAATTTTAAGATAAAAGTCAATAATTTTTATGATAAAAATAAGGGTGGGGTAATGGAGAAATCGAAAAGACGGACGGGATAAAAATAGGGCAAAATACAAAAGGGCGACCAAAGGCCGCCCCTACATCAGGTTTTTATAAACAAACGCCGTGATCAGGTCACAGCAAACTGTGAGTTATAGAGATCGGCATAGAATCCGTTCTTTGCCATAAGCTCATCATGACTTCCCTGCTCTACTATGTGTCCCGAATCCATTACTATGATAGTATCTGCGTTCTTGATAGTAGAAAGTCTATGGGCGATTATAAAGCTCGTTCTGCCCTGCATCATTTTCTCAAAGGCACGCTGTACCAATATCTCCGTACGGGTATCTATAGACGATGTAGCTTCGTCCAGAATGAGCATTGGCGGCAGAGAGAGCATTACTCGTGCGATACAGAGAAGCTGTTTCTGTCCTGCGGAGATAGTGCTGTAGCTGTCTGAAATAACGGTATCATAGCCCTTTGGCAGACGCTTTATAAAGCCATGACAATGGGCTGACTTGGCGGCGGCTATCATTTCTTCCTCGGTGGCGTCAGGCTTGCCGTAGCAGAGGTTCTCTCTTATGGTGCCTGTTTTCAGCCACGTTTCCTGCAAGACCATACCGTACATACTTCTCATGGAATCACGGGTACAATTCTTTATAGGCTTGCCGCTTATGCGTATCTCGCCGCTGTCGGTATCATAGAACCTCATAAGGAGGTTTATCATGGTGGTCTTGCCGCAGCCTGTTGGTCCTACAATAGCTGTACGCTGACCGCTCTTTACATGGAGGTTAAAATTCTCGATAAGCTTCACATCAGGCACATAGCTAAATGACACGTTGTCAACGTCTAATGTGCCGTCAACGGAGGTAAGAACAGTAGCGTTAGAGCTGTCAGGTATCTCCTCTGTTTCGTCTATGACCTCAAAGACACGCTTTGCAGAAGCAAATGCACTTTGAAGCTCGGTGATAACGCCTGATATTTCATTGAAAGGCTTCGTATACTGATTTGCATAGGTGAGGAAACAGCTAAGGTTACCAACTGTGAAGCCCACGCCTTTTATTACAGAGAGTGCGCCCACGATACCGACAGCCATGTAGACGAGGTTGTTTACAAAACGTGTGCATGGGTTGGTGAGTGAGGAGAAGAATGTGGCGTTAAGTCCAACTTTCTGGAGTTTCAGGTTCACTTCTTCAAACTGCTCCTCAGCTTCTTCCTGATAGCCGAATGCTGTTACTACCTTCTGATTGCCTGTCATTTCCTCAACAAGGCTGGTCATATCGCCTCTTGCAACTGATTGCTGGTGGAAAAGCTTGAATGTGTTCTTGGCAATAAATCTTGAGACAAATAGGGAAAGCGGAGTGAGGATAACCACGATAAGAGTTATTTTCACGTTGATAGAGAGCATGAAGCCAAGTGTACCAAAAATTGTACATACGCCTGTAAAGAGCTGTGAAAAGCCCATGAGAAGTCCGTCTGACACCTGCTCCAAGTCGGAGATTATACGGCTGATTATATCACCGTGAGGGTGGGAGTCGATATAAGAAAGGGGTAGCTTTTGGAGCTTAGCGAAAGCATCGTTTCGGATATCTCTTACCACGCAATAGGTTATCTTATTTGTACAAAGTGACATGAGCCACTGGGCAATGCCTGTTACGGTGACTGTTACGCCAAGCTTGATGATGATATTGATAATTCCGTCAAAATCTACAAGTCCCTTGGCTATGATAAGGTCAACGGCGTTACCAACGAGGATAGGAGCATAAAGGGTGGTGGCAACGGTTATGACTGCAAAGACCATAGACAGGACGAACAGCCACATATGCGGTTTAGCGTATTTGAGAAGTGGTCTGAGAGCGGAGGTATCAAGCTTGTTTTTTGTGCTTTGCTTATCCATTTGCCTGCGCCTCCTTTTCTGAAAGCTGTGAAAGGCAAATTTCTTTATATACCTCGCAGCCGTTATAAAGCTCTGAATGAGTGCCGATACCTGCTATTTTGCCATCGTCAAGAACGATTATCTTATCGGCACTTTTTATAGATGAGATTCTCTGTGAAACTATGAAAACGGTCATGCCACTTGTTTTTTCGTGGATAGCTTTTCTTAGTCTTGCATCTGTGGCAAGGTCAAGGGCAGAGGCAGAGTCATCGAGAATGAGTATCTCAGGATCACCAACCAATGCTCTTGCAATGGTAAGTCTTTGACGCTGACCGCCTGAGAGGTTTTTGCCCTCCTGCAAGATCATTTCGTCAAGCTTATCAGGCTTTTTCTCTACAAAGTCTTTTGCCTGAGCAATGTCAAGAGCGTTCCAGATATCCTCGTCTGTGGCGTTTTTATCACGCCACTGCATATTGTGTCTTATAGTACCCTTAAAGAGGACGGCTTTCTGAGGGACGATGCCTATCATACCTCTGAGCTGTGAGAATGGGTACTCTTTTACGTCAACGCCGTCAACAAAGACTTCGCCCTGACGGACGTCATAGAACCTTGGAATAAGGTTGATAAGAGAGGTCTTACCTGAACCTGTACCGCCGATTATGCCGACAGTTTCGCCTTTCATGGCTTTGAAGCTTATATCCGAAAGAGAGTCGGCTTCGGCTGATGCGTACGAGAAGAAACAGTTTCTAAACTCTACGCATGGGGCATTACCGTCAGTTGCGACAGGCTTATTATCCTTATCGGATACACTTGGCTCCACAGCGAAAACGTCGTTTATTCTGATAGCGGAAGCCTGCATTTTGGTGATATTTGTAACAAGTATCGCCATAGCAAGGAGTGCCAAGAGTATCTGGTTCATATAGTTTACAAGGGCTATCACTTCACCCTGTGAGATAGAGCCTGAATAAACTGTTTTTCCGCCAAACCAAATGATAGCGATGATAGCGAAGTTTACGATAACATAAGTGGCAGGGTTCATAAGGGCGGAAATTCTTCCTGCGATAATCTGCTGGCGTCTAAGTTCTTCGGTATTATCAGCGAACTCTTTTTCCTCGTCTTTCTGACGGGAAAATGCTCTGATAACTCTTGCGCCTGTGAGAGTTTCGCTTGTCATAAGGTTAGTTTTATCCAGCTTTTTCTGGATATTCTTATACTGCGGGATAGTGATGTGCATTATAAGGTAGATGACATAGGCAAGGCAAGGTGCGATTATCAGGAAGATAAGGGTAAGCTTCACTGAGATAGAGAATGCCATTATGATTGAGCCTAAAACGATAAAAGGCGAACGAAGAAACAGACGAAGGAGGATATTCACACCCTGCTGAGCGGTATTGATATCCGCTGTCATTCGTGTGACAAGGGTATGGCTTCCAACGCTGTCTATTTCCGCATAGGACAGTGAATTGATATGCTTGAAAAGGTCACGTCTGAGGGCTGTTCCAAAGCCCAATGACGCTTTTGCAGCAAAATACTGAGCAGTCAGCGAACACGCGAGTCCGCAGAAGGCGAGGAGAACAAGCACGCCGCCCATTTTATAGATGTAGGGCTTATCTTGATTTTTTATACCCACGTCAATGATATTAGCCATAACGAGTGGCACTGCAAGCTCGAAGCAGGCTTCGATAAGCTTAAACAGCGGACCGATTATGCTTTCTTTTTTATAGTTTTTCAGATACCTAAAAAGCTTCAGCATTTTTCTTTCTCCCAACTAAATAAAATCATATAAATTTTATTATATCATATGTTTTTGTACATTTGTAGACGAATAAGTTAATTCTTTAAAAAAGTGGAGGATAATGCAGGAGCAAAAAGTTCGCCCGTCTTTATACACCGGCATAGTTTGTGATGATTCAAGCCTTGCCCCTACGGAAATGTTTTTTACGGCAGATATGCGTGGGAGCGGGCAAACAATGTTCGCCCCTACAATAAATAATCATCGCCGCAGGCGATACCTTCATTCCTCATTTCTCACTCCTCATTCCTCACTCCTCATTCCTCACCCCTAACAAAAAGGGGGTTGACAAAAGGGTGAAAGTGTGCTATAGTCATATCAATAGGTTTAAATGCTATGACGGAAATAAGTAGCCTTTTGCGAAATTTCAGAGAGCTTTCGGTCGGTGAGAGAAAGCATTTCTACAAAGTGTGAATACATTCCTGAGCTGTTCGCTGAGAAAGCTTTTGCGTAAGGCGAAACGGTTTGCACACGTTACAGTGCTGTGGCTTCGCTTTCTGCTGAGCCTGTAAGGTCGGGAGTTTCCCGATAAACTGAGGTGGTACCACGATAATTCGTCCTCTGACAGATATTCTGTCAGAGGATTTTTTATTTATGTACCGCAAAAAAAATAATACGGAGGTATGAAAAATGACAGTATTTGAAGAACTGAAAAGAAGAGGTCTTCTCGCTCAGCTTACTGACGAGGAGGAAATAAAGGAGCTTATCAACGCTGGTAAGGCAACTTTCTACATTGGCTTTGACCCGACCGCTGATTCACTCCACGTTGGTCACTTTATGGCGCTTTGCCTTATGAAGCGTTTGCAAATGGCAGGCAATAAGCCTATCGTTCTTATCGGAGGCGGTACGGCTATGATAGGCGACCCGTCAGGCAAGACAGATATGAGAAAAATGATGACAAAGGAAACTATCAACCACAATGTTGAATGTTTCAAAAAGCAGATGTCACACTTCATTGATTTTTCTGATGACAAAGCTATTATCGTAAACAATGGCGATTGGCTGCTTGACCTTAATTATGTGGACGTACTTCGTGACGTTGGCGCTTGCTTCTCTGTAAACAAGATGCTTACATTCGAGTGCTACAAGCAGAGAATGGAAAGGGGTCTTACTTTCCTTGAATTTAACTACATGATAATGCAGTCATACGACTTCTACAGACTTTTCCAGGATTACGGCTGTAATATGCAGTTCGGCGGTGACGATCAGTGGGCTAATATGCTGGGCGGCACTGAGCTTATCAGAAAGAAACTTGGCAAGGACGCTTATGCAATGACTATCACTCTCCTGCTCAACTCTGAGGGCAAGAAAATGGGCAAGACAGAAAAGGGTGCTGTATGGCTCGACCCTGAAAAAACTTCTCCATACGAGTTCTATCAGTATTGGAGAAACGTTGGTGACGCTGATGTTATCAAGTGCCTGAAGATGCTCACATTCGTTCCTATCGAGGAGATAGAGGAAATGGAGAAACACATGGAGGGTGCTGAATACAACAAGGCTAAGGAGCTTTTGGCTTACGAGCTGACAAAGCTTGTTCACGGCAAGGAGGAGGCTGACAAGGCTGACGCTGCGGCAAAGGCTATTTTTGCAGGCGGTGGAAACAGCGATGATATGCCTAGCACGACTATTGCGGCGGCTGATCTTACTGACGGCAAGATAGGTATTCTTACGCTTCTTGTTAAGTGCGGACTTTGTCCTTCAAATGGCGAGGCTAGACGTCTTGTTACTCAGAACGGCATTGCGGTGAATGGCGAGAAATTCACTGACCCTAAGGGTCTTGTTGATCTCTCTGAGCCTGTTGTTATCAAGAAGGGCAAGAAGGTTTTCCACAAGGCTATTGCGGAATAATATAGTACAAAATAATTTCCACGGGTGGACAGAAGTTCACCCGTTTTTTGTATACAAATATATGGTATTTTGCAATATTCATAAACATTCACACAAAATACATATAAGGTTTAGCTATATTTAAAGTTATTCATATATACTTTTAATCAAAGGAAAGTTTACACGAAGCATACGAAAAAATCACGAAAAGAGGCGTGGATATGAATGGCAATCAGGAAGTGTTCAGACGGATAGAGAAAAAATATATCGTTGATGAACCGACTTATGAAAAGCTTATAAAAAAGCTCGATGGGCATTTTGTCAAAGACAGATATTACAAAAGCACTATCTGCAACATATATTATGACACACCAAGTCATCAGCTTGTGAGAAACTCCATTGAAAAGCCTGTTTACAAGGAAAAGCTGAGAGTAAGGAGCTACGGCGTACCTAATGATGAAGACATGGTCTTTGTGGAGCTTAAAAAGAAATACAAGGGCGTGGTCTACAAGAGGCGTATTGAAATGACCCTTGCACAGACCCGTGATTTCTTTGCAGGCAAAGATGTACCTCATGATAATCCGCAGATAGAGAACGAGCTGAAATATTTTCTCAGATTCTATGAGGGCATTGCTCCTGCTATGTATCTTAGCTATGACAGGCTTGCTTACTGCGGTGCAGAAGACCCGTCCCTTAGGCTGACCTTTGACACGCACATTCTTTACCGTGAGGAGCAAAAGGAGCTTGACAAGGGCATTTGGGGAAAAGAGCTTCTGCCTGCTGGCGTGAGGGTAATGGAGATAAAGATACCGAACGCTATGCCACTTTGGTTATCGGCTATACTTGATGAACTGGAGATATATCCTGCGTCATTCTCAAAATACGGAACTGCGTATCTTAACGAATTTTCTGAAAAAATACATAAAGGTAAGGTGATAAGCTGTGCTTAATTCAACTACTCTTGCGGCTACTACTGTGACCACCACTGAAACGACCGTGGCGGCGATAACTACAAACGAATTTATTTTCTGCACTGCGGCTTCGTTGGTGCTTGGTCTTATAATAGCGTTTGCATTCAACTTCAGGCAGAAAAAGACAAAGAGCTTTATGATGACGCTTGCTTTGCTGCCTGTGATAGTGCAAGTAGTGATAATGCTTGTAAACGGAAACATCGGTACTGGTGTGGCTGTTATGGGTGCATTCAGCTTGGTAAGATTCCGTTCTGTACCGGGAAGTGCCATGGACATATGCGCTATATTCCTTTCAATGGCGGTTGGTCTTGCAACAGGAACGAACCACCTTGCGTTGGCTCTTATGCTTGCTGTGTGCGTGAGCCTACTGAACATTATTTACACGCTTCTGCCTATTGGCAAAAAGAAGTCGGGTCACAAGGATCTTAGTATCACTATCCCTGAAAGCCTTGATTACACTGAGGTATTTGACGATATATTTGAAAAGTATCTTTCAGAATGTGATCTTGTTTCGGTAAAGACCACAAACATGGGAAGTCTTTTCAAGCTGAAATACCGCATTGAGCTAAAGGGTGATGCTAACGAAAAGCAGCTTATTGACGAACTTAGATGCAGAAACGGCAACCTTGAGATAATGTGTGCAGTGGCAGCAGACATTGAGGAACAATCATTCTGACAAAATAACAAAAGTATCCATAAGCAAAACCGCACAAGGCTAAAGCGGTCTTGTGCGGCTTTTTTCAACCTTTTTTACCATACAAGGGGGTATTTTCATGAAAATTTCGGACACTAAAAAGCTGGCAGCTATCACGGCGGCGTTTTTTATCACAGTCACAGCTTTTTCAGGCTGTTCAGAGAGTGCAAATTCTTCACAGACCACAAGCAGTGTTTCTCAGGCGGCAAAGTCTGACATTGACGCAAGCATTGCGGCAGAGGACATTGACGTTGGATATGACGAGGAAAGCTCAATAGGGATTACTTTTTCTGACGGCAGTGCGACCATAAGCGGTGAGGGTGCGACCTCAGAAGGGGAAACTGTTACCATTTCGCAGGCAGGCACTTACATTCTTTCAGGCACGGCGACCAATGGCAGGATAATCGTTTCAGCGGACAAGACGGCTGAAATAAAGCTTATTTTCAATGGAGTTGACATAACTTGTGCTGACAACGCTCCCCTGCTCGTGAGCAAAGCTAAAAAAGTTTATATCGTGCTGGAGGACGGCACAGAGAACGTTTTGACGGACAGTGCAAGCTACTCTTTAGGAGAAGATGACAGCAACACAGATGGTGCTATTTTCTCCAAAGCCGACATTACTATAAACGGCAGCGGTACACTTACTGTGAATGCGAACTACAAGCACGGCATAGTTTCAAAGGACGATCTTGTTATCACTGACGGCAATATCAATGTGACCTCGGCTTCAACCGCTATGGAGGGCAAGGACAGCGTTAAGATATCTGGCGGAACATTCAACATTTCCGCAGGCACGAACGGCATAAAATCCACTAACACAGAGGCTTCTGACAAAGGCTTTATAAGCGTGACAGGGGGAAGCTTCACAGTAGTCGCAAACAATGACGCATTCGAGGCGGAAACTGTGCTTTCTATCGAGGGCGGAAGCTTTGACATCACCACAGGAGGTGGAAGTGCAAACGCTTCTATGAAGTCTGACGGCACGCCAAACAGAAATTGGCAGAACAACATGGGCAACGGTGGTGGTGGTCCGAACGAAATGGGCAGACCTGACGATAACGGAAACGGTACGGGAGGCGACCCGCCTGCAATGCCTACGGCTGACGACACAGGGCTTACCATAGAAACTGCTGCTAACACGACTACTGACAGCACAGATACAACGGACAACGCTTCAACATCTGCAAAGGCTTTAAAGGCAGGCAACGAGGTGAACGTAAGTGGCGGCGAGTTCAAAATAGATTCGGCAGACGATTCAGTACACAGCAACGGAAACATTGTTATAACAGGGGGAAACATTTCTGCGGCATCGGGTGACAACGGAATGCATGCTAACGGAAATCTGACCATATCCGACGGCACTGTAGACATCACAAAGAGCTACGAAGGTATCGAGGGATCTATCGTGACAATAGACGGTGGCACCATATCAGTGGTAGCAAGCGATGACGGAATAAACTGCGCAGGCGGAAGCGACACTGGATCAACAGACAGAATGGGTGCTGACCAATTCTCGTCACAGGACGGTGTTGAACTTAACATCAACGGAGGAACTGTAACCATTGACGCTGACGGCGACGGACTTGACTCAAATGGCAACTTCACAATGGCAGGCGGTACAGTTTACGTTTGCGGACCTACTAACGGCGGCAACGGTGCACTTGACTACAACGGCACTGCAACTGTAACAGGGGGAACGCTTATCGCCTGTGGTGCAGTTGGAATGGAAGAAGGCTTCGGTGACAACTCCACACAATACAGTGTTCTGCACGATCTTGGTTCGACAGTTTCAGCAAACGAAAAACTGACTATCACTGACAGTGACGGCAAGGAGATCTTAAGCTTTACCCCTACAAAGACTTGGCAGAGCGTTGTATTCACAACCGCTGACCTGAAGGAAGGCGAAACCTACACCATTACGGCAGGGTCGCAGTCGGAAACCGTGACTATTGACGGCATTGTTACTTCTAATTCCAAGGGAATGAACTTTGGCAGAGGTCATGGCGGAGGACGTGGTTTCTGATATGAACGAAAAAAGGACGAACCCCAAGTTCGTCCTTTTTTCGTGTGTTGCCATAAGGCTGCGATTGGCAAGCGGACGACCAAAGGTCACCCCTACATTTGTGTAATATAAATCGTAGGGGCGAACAGTGTTCGCAAGTTTTTGCTCACCTTTGTTGTATACATACGCAAAAAAAGACCGCCTCATGAAGAAGCGGTCTTTAGTAAGCAATTTAGTTTTGGCTGTGCAGATTATGCAAGCTCAGCAAAGTACTTGATTGTTCTTACCATCTGTGATGTGTAAGAGTTCTCGTTGTCGTACCAAGAAACTACCTGTACCTCATAGAGGTCATCAGCGATCTTAGATACCATTGTCTGAGTAGCATCGAAGAGTGAACCAAATCTCATGCCGATAACGTCAGAAGAAACGATTGGATCCTCGTTGTAGCCAAATGACTCAGAAGATGCAGCCTTCATAGCAGCGTTGATGCCTTCAACTGTTACGTCAGCACCCTTTACAACTGCTGTAAGGATTGTTGTTGAACCAGTTGGAACTGGAACTCTCTGTGCAGAACCGATGAGCTTGCCGTTAAGCTCTGGGATTACAAGGCCGATAGCCTTTGCAGCACCTGTTGAGTTAGGAACGATGTTTGCAGCACCAGCTCTTGCTCTTCTCAGGTCACCCTTTCTGTGAGGACCGTCAAGGATCATCTGGTCGCCTGTGTAAGCATGGATAGTGCTCATGATACCGCTCTGGATAGGAGCATACTTGTTAAGAGCATTAGCCATAGGAGCAAGACAGTTTGTTGTGCAAGATGCAGCAGAAATGATTGTATCGTCTGCTGTAAGTGTCTTCTCGTTTACTGAGTAAACGATAGTCTTGAGGTCGTTACCAGCAGGAGCTGAGATAACTACCTTCTTAGCACCAGCATCGAGGTGAGCCTGGCTCTTAGCCTTTGATGTATAGAAGCCTGTGCACTCGAGAACTACGTCTACACCAAGCTTGCCCCAAGGACAATCCTTAGCGTCCTTTTCTGCATAAATCTGAAGAGTCTTGCCGTCAACAGTGATAGTATTAGCCTCATCATCAGCTGATACTGTGTGGAGATTCTCACCGATCTTACCACAGTAACCGCCCTGAGCTGTATCATACTTAAGAAGATCAGCGAGCATTGAAGGCTTTGTCAGGTCGTTGATTGCAACTACCTCGTAGCCCTCTGCGCCAAACATCTGTCTGAATGCAAGACGTCCAATACGTCCAAAACCATTAATTGCGACTTTAACTGCCATAATTAATTTACCTCCTAAAAATTTTTCTGTATTTATTATACTACATTTTTCAATACATTGCAAGTGTTTTTACAAAAAACTTAGAACTTTTTTTCTTTAAGGCAATACCGCACAAAGATTGTGCGTCAGATGCGTAGTCAGATTTTTTCGTCAGGTCACATAAAAATTCCGCAGGCATACTGTCGTATGTCAAGGGATTTTTGTGTGATATGACGGAAAATCTGCAAGCAGATGGCGTGCAAAGCCGTCAGGCGGGCTTTGTGCGGTGTTGCCTTAAAACTTGACCGTAAAGCCATCTGAGTCTTGATCCGTCAAAGCACTGCTAAATTCTTTAAAATATGATCAAATATTGATGATTTTTTATTGACTACCCCGACAGTTTAGGTTATAATATTTACATGAGATCTTTATGAAAGGCAGGCTAACAAAGTGGAACTGACATCTTCTGTGAAAGAGATATACGCTCAGTCTGAGGAAAACATTATCCTCACTGACGCTGAACTTAATGTCATTTGGAAAAATCATGGCGATCTGCCTGATGTTATAGATATTTCTGCTTTATGCGATACTCCGGAAAACGCTTTCATTCTGCCTGTTGAAAAGACAGCTACCTTTGAATATAAGGGCAGGTTTGCAGACTCGGCGGCAATGCGGTTTGAACCACTGAGAGATAATGGCATTATAACGAATTATCTCATACACTATTACTCTTGCATGGACATAGAACGTCTTTCTGACAAGTCTGGATATTTACGCTTCAAATCGAATTTTCTCGGCAACATAAGAATGGAGCTTTCTAAAATGTTAGCGATGCTTGACAGCCAAAAGGAATCCTTCTCTTCAAAAGCCGGCACTGAATATGAGCATTTTGACCATGAGGCAAGGCTTCGTATACTGAAGACATTTTCCGCAACGGTGAACATGACAGAACTTGCAAAATATTTCAGTGGCAATTTCACAACTGAATATCAGAGCCTGTCAGACATATGCGGTGAGGTATGCGACGAAGAAGGCAATTTACTTGAGGAGGACGGCTGTATTTTCAGATACTCCATTGACCCGTGCATTTATTTTGAAACAAACAAAAGCCTTATTAAAAATGTGCTTGTAAATCTGCTTGTGAACGCATATATGTACAATGACAAGGAACAACGGCAGGTGGAGCTTATCCTAAAAACTGAGGACGACAGGATAATACTGTCAGTAAGTGATAACGGCAACGGCATGACAGACGATGTATGGCAGGCGGCTATCACGCCATTTGGCACATTCCAGAAATACAGTAGCAGTGAGGCGTTGGGGCTTGCACTGGCAAAATGCTTTTGCGACCGTTTTGACGGTGAACTAAGTTATCGCAGCGAGATCGGCAAAGGCACTTGTGTGACCATGAGTTTCCCATGTGACAGCCGTGGTTTGCCGAAAGAGTTCCATGTGAGCAGAATGCCACCCATACCGAACCCATACGGCAGTACCTACTGCATAATGGCTAAGGGGCTTGACCCGCTGAAATAGGGTTTGGGCAATATACAGAGCAAGTGAATAGATGGGATACAAAAAAGGCAGTGCCGATTTTCTCGGTACTGCCTTGATTATTTTATGAAAATTAGTCCTTGATGATAGACTTACCTGTCATTTCCTTTGGCTGCTCAAGACCCATGAGTTTGAGCATTGTTGGTGAAAGGTCAGCAAGCACGCCGCCCTCTCTGATAAGAACATTGCCTGCACCTGCGATAATAAGAGGTACAAGGTTGGTTGTGTGGGCTGTGAATGGAGAGCCGTCCTCTTCCATCATCTTATCTGCGTTGCCGTGGTCTGCTGTGATAAGTGCTATGCCGCCCTTTGCAAGAACTGCGTCAACCGTTTTGCCTACGCACTCGTCAACTGCTTCTACTGCTGCTACGGCTGCGTCGAACACGCCTGTGTGACCTACCATGTCGCAGTTTGCATAGTTGAGGATAATTGCGTCATACTTGTCAGACTCTATTCTCTTGAGAACTTCGTCGCAAACAAGATATGCGCTCATTTCAGGCTGGAGGTCATATGTTGCTACCTTTGGTGAATTGATGAGGGCTCTGTCCTCGTTCTCAAAAGGAGCTTCTACGCCGCCGTTGAAGAAGAATGTAACGTGTGCATACTTCTCTGTTTCAGCGATTCTAAGCTGTGAAAGACCCTTCTTTGCGATATACTCGCCGAAAGTATTTTCAAGGCTTGCTGGCTTGAATGCAACGTCAACGTTTGGCATTGTTGCGTCATACTGTGTCATGCAGACATAGTAAAGCGGGAATCTGCCGTTTCTTCTCTCAAAGCCTGTGAAATCGTCGTCAACGAGAGTTCTTGTTATCTCTCTTGCTCTGTCAGGACGGAAGTTGAAGAAGATAACGCTGTCGTTTGCGGATATCTTGCCGTTCTCATCGATAACTGTAGGAACAACGAACTCGTCTGTAACGTCAGCGGCATAGGAAGCCTTGATAGCGTCAACTGCGTTATCAGCCTTATTGCCCTCGCCGTATACCATTGCGTCATAAGCCTTGCCTACACGCTCCCAACGGTTATCTCTGTCCATTGCATAGTAACGTCCCATTACTGTTGCTATCTTGCCGACACCAATTTCCTTGAGCTTTTCTTCAAGCTCAGCTACGAAGTCAACACCGCTTGTAGGAGGAACATCTCTGCCGTCCATAAAGCAATGAACATAAACCTTT
>OGRL01000513.1_pt1 | contig 33435 bp, 38 predicted proteins | sample 1553481 | NCBI WGS metagenome assembly OGRL01 (sample SAMEA2580036, study PRJEB22360) | human gut metagenome
GGCAGGTACAATAAAGATTAAGAATGAGTCTGATAATACCATTGAAGAACAGGAAAACACTTCTGAGAAAATAACAAAAAAAGCAAAAGAAAAAAAGTATAAAAACAAATATAAAAATAAAAAAGCAGAAATGCAAATAAATAATTGTGGAACAGGCTGTGGCTGGATATGGATTTTCGGATGGAAAAACGCATGACTTAGAAACCTCCGGAGTGATGAAAAAATATAGGAAACCTTTTTGCAGCTGCTGCATAGAATAAAGACAGGAATACCAGCAGCCGTTTATAGAGAAACGTGTGAAATAAAAATACCGCCCTTTTCATAGTCAATGTAGGCATAAGACGGCGGCATGCCGTCCCGTGGCTGAGCGGCACTGCCCGGATTCATCAGATAAACGCCGTTGCGGTATTCGTTGCGGCGAACGTGGGTGTGTCCGTGCAGGACGATGTTACAGTCCTCAGCAATCGCTTCTTCTACCAAAATATCGGGGGTGTAGCGAATCGCATGGCGGTGTCCATGCACGGCAAAGATGCGATGCCCTGGAATCAGGTCAATGGTGCGGCTGATGGGTAGGCTGCTGTTAAAGTCACAGTTTCCCCGTACTGCATAGAACTTGGATTCCCATTCTGGATGACAGGATAAAAATAATTTGACATCCCCTTCGCCATCGCCGAGATGAATGCAGGCATCTGCATCAGCGTGTCGGGCTAAAATGGTTTCTAATACCTTGGGGTTGCCGTGGGTATCGGATAGAACAATAATCCGCATAAGAATGTTCCTTTCTATGGATTGAAATTTCTCCTCTGGAACAAGGTGCAGAGGAGCTGGTCAAAAATGACATCCCTTTTATTATAACATAAACGAATCACAATTACAACCTATTTTTGAAAGGAGTTTGCCATGAAACTACCGCCCTCTAAAATGGATGGATTGCTGGAAATGGTGGGAAAAAAGCTGGGGGTTTCTCCGGAACAGCTGCGGTCAAATTTAGAATCTGGAAAACTGGAGCAGGCGATGCAGAATCTGCCGAAAAAAGAGGCTGCGAATGTACAGAACCTGTTGAAAGACCAGAAAAAAGTCGAGCAGCTGATGAATACGCCGCAGGCAAAAGCGTTATATGAAAAATTGATGGGGAAGTAACGAATTCATGGATGGGATGATGGAGAAAATGCAGTCGCTGCTCTCCGACCCAGAGAGTATGCAGCAATTGCAGGAACTGGCACAGATGTTGCAGGCGGACAGCGGACAGGAGTCCACAGAAACAGAATCCGCTCCGACTGCTACAGAACAGACGGATGCAGCTGCTTCCGGTGGCGGTCTGGATTTGGGAGCATTGATGAAAGTTTCTCAGCTGATGGGGTCGGCAAAAGAGGACAGCGATGCCGCTTTATTGCTGGCGTTGAAACCGCATTTGCGAGAAGAACGGCAAAAGAAAGTGGAAAAGGCAGTAAAGATGCTGAAACTGCTGTCGATTTGGAGCATGTTGAAAGAAAGCGGCATGCTGAAAGATTTCTTGTGATGATTTTGCATAGAGGCGGTGCAGCTGCCGGAAAGGGGGCGAATGGACGATGCCGCAATATCCCCGACAGGACGGCGATGCAATGCGGCAGGATGCCATTCGCCGTTCTAAAGAGATGTACCATCGGGCAGCGATTCCGCAACCAACGCCGCAGCGAAACTATGATTTTTTACCGCTGCGAGAGGAATCAGGGGCAGCTTCTGGCGGCATGAAGAAAAATCCGTTGGATTTGGGAAATCTGCTGGGCGGATGGAATCCAGCAGAGTTGCTGGAACATCTCGACAAAGACCAGATTTTGATTTTGGTGCTGCTGGTCATGCTCTATAAAGAGGGCGGCGACAAAAAATTGATGATGGCGTTGGCGTACTTACTGACCTGAAAAACGGAGGATTTTGGCAAGATGGAACAGATTGTTTTCTGGGCAATTTGGGCAGCATTGGCGGTATTTATGGGCTATTTTTATCTGCATCATGCACACGGCATTCGTTCTTTTTTACGGGGAACGGGAACGGGTCTGGTAGCATTGTTGCTGCTGCATGAACTGGGCGGATGGATTGGATTTGCACCGGAGGTGAACGGTTTCAATCTCATGCAAGCGGGGATTTTGGGCGTACCGGGGGTTCTGCTGATGATGGCGGTTCATTTTTTTCTGTAATGGGATAATGAGAAACGCCGCAGGCGACTGCGGTCAAGCTGTCCCTCTTAACAAAGGTATTGATGAGAGAAATTTGAAATCTAGAAGAAATAGGGAAATGCTGTTCGCCATTCCAAAAACAAAGAAACTTCAAGTAAACTACAATCTAAGAAAGATTCCTAACAAATTCGGACAACGCACCCACCGGCGAACCGCACAAAGGCAAAGAGCAAAGCGATTCTGCCGAACGGTTCAGAACGGTTTTCCCTAGAAGATAAAATTCAAGACATTCTCTTGATTTTTTCCGAGAATCTGCTATAATAAAGAGGATGAATCCAGACAAGATTCACCAAAATTTTTGGAAATGAGGAATCTGTCATGCGTAAAAAATTGGATACTACCGGCAATGTATTCCCGATGCCGGTCTTGATGGTGGCAACGTACAATGAAGATGGCAGCGTGGATGTTATGAATGCTGCTTGGGGCACAATGCAGGAAAGTGGCATTGTTGCTTTGAATCTGTCGGAATCCCACAAGACCACCCAGAATATTTTGAAGAGAAAAGCCTTTACGGTGAGCTTTGCAGATGCAGCCCACGTTGCAGAAGCTGACTATGTCGGCATGGTTTCCGGCAACAAAGAACCGGACAAGTTTGCAAAGAGCGGCTTGACGGCTTCCAAGGCGGAATGTGTGGATGCACCGGTCATCAATGAATTTCCGATTTGTCTGGAATGCGAATTTTTGGCATATCAGGACGAGCCGTATAGCTGCGGTGTCATCGGTAAAATTGTCAATGTGACAGCAGATGAAAGCGTTCTGAAGGATGGAAAAGTGGATATTTCTCTGGTCAATGCCATTGCATTCGACCCGTACACCCACGGCTATTATAAAGTAGCAGAACGAGTTGGCGAAGCTTTTCAGGATGGCAAGAAGCTGATCAAGTAATCTGTTTTTGAAGATTTCTGAACGATTTTCCGCTGTGGCAGGACAGCCACAGCGGAATTTTTTTCTTTTTTTCGATTTTTTCAAAAAAACACTTGACAAATCACAAAAAGTGTGTTATAGTAAATGACGTTGTGTAATACAACCGAATATCGTATTCTAAAGACAGCTGGTGGTGTTTCACCGTAAGTCCAGCCGAGGAATTGCTTTATCAATGAAAGATACTGCCGCATTCCCTGTCGAATGGCGGCTTTTTTTGGATTGTGATGGCATTTCTTTGATACGATAACAATAGTATCGGAGGGGAATTCACATGGCAAGTGAAAAGATTCTGGAAAGCAAAAAGGCAAAAGTTGCTGCTTTGACCGAAAAGCTGCAGAATAGCGTTTCTTTCGTTCTGGTTGACTACAAGGGCATTACCGTTGAAGAAGATACCAAGCTGAGAAAGGAACTGCGGGAAGCAGGTGTTTCTTACACAGTAGAAAAGAACTCTATGCTGCGTTTTGCATTGAAGGAAATGGGCATCGTTGATTCTTTTGAAGATGTACTGCACGGTACAACTGCAATCGCTGTTTCTAACGATGACCAGACTGCTGCTGCTCGTATTCTGGGCAAGTTCGCAGAAAGCAAGCCGGAAACCTTCAACCTGAAGGCTGGTTATGTAGACGGCGTTGCTTATGACACCGCTGGTGTTATGGCTCTGTCCAAGATTCCGTCCAAGGATGTTCTGTTGGCACAGCTCGTTGGTTCTCTGCAGGGTCCGCTGCGGAAGCTGGCTGCTACACTGCAGGCTCTGGCAGACAAGAAGAACGAAGAAGAAGCTGCATAAGGCAGTGCTCGTTCCCACATACCGCTGCTGCATGACAGCATAGCGGATGATGAAAATATTACAAAGGAGATTATTATCATGGCATCTGAAAAGATTACAAAGTTTATTGACGATATCAAGACTCTGTCCGTTCTGGAACTGTCTGAACTGATTGACGCAATTCAGGAAGAATTTGGTGTAACTGCTGTTATGGCAGCTGCTCCGGCAGCTGGTGCAGGTGCAGCTGCAGCAGAAGAAAAGACCGAATTCGACGTTGTACTGGCTTCCTTTGGTGACGCTAAGATGGCTGTTATCAAGGCTGTTAAGGACGTTCTGGGTCTGGGTCTGAAGGAAGCTAAGGCAGTTGTTGAATCTGCTCCGGCTACCATCAAGGAAGGCGTTTCCAAGGCTGATGCAGAAGCTCTGAAGGCTAAGCTGGAAGAAGCTGGTGCTACCATCGAAATCAAGTAAGGTTTTCTTACTTTTTTCAGTCAAAAAGAATCCCCTTGCGGCAATCGCTGCGAGGGGATTTTTGTTTTTTCGGAAACCACTGTTGGTGATAAAAATCCAACAGTGGTATTTTTTATCGTATTTATTTGGAATCTATATATGGGAAATGGCATGATAGGGCGTAATCGGCAAGATTTTACAGTAAATTTCAGGAAAATTAATTTTATAGTTTTCTTTTTCTGGTATAATTGGCTTAATATAGATGATTTCCAATTATTTTCAAATGAGTTGGGCGAATCGAAAAGGAGAAAAATGTATGAAAAAGGTACTTGGTTTGGTTATGGCAGTCGCAGTGCTGGGGGGAACATTGACAGGTTGTGGCAGCAGTGGCGGCGGCAGCGGTAAAGATGGATACAGCAGTGCAGAAAAGGCAGCGGTGGCATACTGGGAAGCATATTATACGCTTGGAACAGATAAGATGATGAAACTGATGCCAGCAGAAGCAAAAGAACACTGGGAAGACGAACTGAGTTTGACATCAGAACAGTTGACGGCTTATATGGAACAGGAACTGGAAAAAAAGAGTGATATCATTAAAACTTTTAAGTCTGTGTCTGTAGATGAACAAGAGGAACTTAGTATAGATAGAATACAGAATTTTAATGAGAATTATTTGGGTGAAGTTGGTATCAAAGCAGATGAGGCAGTAAGATGCATATGCACGATATATGATGATACTGGTCATATTGACGATTATCGAGTTACTGTGTATCAATATAAAGGGAAATGGTATTCACATTCAGCAGATGCTTTTTTTGAATAAAAGAATGCTGTAGTTCCCAAAAAAGAAACCACTGCTGGACTCTTCCAAACCAGCAGTGGCTTTTCTTTTTATTATCGTTTATTTGATGCGGAGGGTACGAATTGCATTGCAGATTGCAATCATGGCAACGCCAACATCTGCAAATACCGCAGCCCACATATTTGCAAGCCCCAAAGCCCCTAAGATTAACACAATGCCTTTTACGCCCAGTGCAAATACAATGTTTTCCCGTACAATTCGTTTTGTCTTGCGGGCGATTCGAATCGCAACTGGCAATTTATCCGGATTGTCATCCATCAATACTACATCTGCTGCCTCAATTGCAGCATCACTGCCCATTGCACCCATAGCAATGCCGACATCTGCACGGGTCAAAACCGGTGCATCGTTGATGCCATCACCAACATAGGCAAGCAGTTTGCCTTCCTTCTGCGAATGCAGCAGGTCTTCCAGACACTGTACTTTATCCTGTGGAAGCAGCTGTGCATGTACTTCATCCATGTGCAGCGTGTTTGCAACTGCCTTTGCAGTCTGTTCGGTGTCGCCACTGAGCAGAACCGTCTTTTCAACGCCCAGTGCCTTGATTGCCTGAATGGCAGCGGCAGAAGTTGGCTTCAACGGGTCAGCAATTAAAATGCAGCCCTGATAAACATGGTCAACTGCAACAAATACTTTTGTACCCGTCAGTGATTTTGTTTCTGCCGGAACGGAAATATTTTGCTGTTCGAGCATCGCTGCCTTTCCTGCGAGAACAAGATGTCCTTGAATGGTTGCCTGTACGCCGTTTCCGGCAACTTCCTGCACATTCTGAATTTGTTCTTTTGCGATGGGCTTTCCGTAAGCTTCCCGCAGAGAACTTGCAATTGGATGTGTAGAGAATGCTTCTGCCATGGCTGCCCATTCCAGCAGCTGAGCTTCTGTTGTACCGTTTGCCGGATATTGTCCCGTAACGGTGAATGTGCCTTGTGTTAGAGTACCAGTTTTGTCAAATGCAATCGTATTGACATCTGCGAGAGCCTCCAAGTAGTTGCTGCCTTTGATGAGAATACCGTTTTTCGATGCACCGCCAATGCCGCCAAAGAAGGAGAGGGGGACAGAGATGACCAGTGCACACGGACAAGAGATAACCAAGAATGTCAGTGCACGGGAAACCCATTTCAGCCAAACTGCACCATTTAAGAGGTTTCCGGTGAGAATCGGCGGAAGAATAGACAGCAGCACGGCTGCAATCACAACAAACGGCGTGTAATATTTTGCAAAACGGGTGATAAATGCTTCGCTCTTGCTTTTGCGTTCGCTTGCTTCTTCGACCAGTTCCAGAATTTTGGAAACGGTAGATTGTTCAAACGGCTTTGTTACCCGAATTTTCAGCAAACCACTTTGATTGATACAGCCGCTCAACGCCTCATCTCCGACCGTAACGGAACGGGGGAGAGATTCCCCGGTAAGAGCAGCGGTATCTAAAGTGCTTGTTCCCTCTAAAATGATGCCATCCAACGGAATCCGTTCGCCAGTTTTTACAACAATGGTTTCTGAAACAGCAACTTCATCTGGGTCAACTTCCAGCAGTTCGCCGTTTCGTTCTACTGTTGCAACATCTGGTCGTAATTCCACCAAAGAGGAAATCGCATTTCGAGATTTGTTGACGGCATAGGATTGGAACAGTTCTCCGATTTGATAGAGCAGCATAACCGCAACGCTCTCATCAAATTCCTGCATGGCAAATGCACCCAAAGAGGCGATTGCCATCAGGAAATTTTCATCGAAAATCTGTCCATGTGAAATGTTACGAATGGCTTTCCAGAGAATATCCCAGCCGACCACGAGATAAGCAGCTGCGAAAATCGGCAGGACGATCCACATAGACGGATGCAGCGTGTGGTCTGTAATCAGTGCTGCGAGAAATAGAACAGCGGCAATGAGAATCCGAATCAGCATACGTTTTTGTTTGCGAGTCATACTGCATCCCTCCTGATGTAAAGAATAAAGTCGTTAGTCTAAGATGGTAACGTCTGGGTTAGCTTTCTTTGCCTTTTTCTTCACTTCTTTCCAAACGCTGTCGAAGTTTTCGTCGGCGATTTCGATGGAAAGCTTCTGGGTCATGAAGCTGACGTTGGCGGAAATCACGCCTTCTACCTGCTGAATGGCACGCTCCATTTTAGCGGCACAGTTTGCACAGTCCAGATCCTGCAATTTGAATGTTTTTTTCATGATGAATCACCTTTCCCTTTTTGATTTTTGAACACATGAGCAATTGTTCATGTTTATGAGTATAGTATAGCATAGGGAAGGGGATTTGTCAAGGGGTTTTTGCAATTTTTTTGAAGAAATTTTCGAGCAATGGGAAAAAGAAAAAACCGCATAGCCTGTCCGAAAACAGGTTATGCGGTTTACGCTTATAAAAAAGTGTGGACTTTGTGATCAAACACCATACTTTGTGGTAGATACCTTAACGCCAACACCCATAGTAGAGGTAACGGTGCAAGACTTCAGGTAAGTACCCTTTGCAGCGGACGGCTTTGCCTTTACGATTGCGTCCATCAGAACTTCAAAGTTCTGAACCAGCTTATCAGCACCGAAGGAAGCCTTGCCGATTGGGCAGTGGATGATATTGGTCTTGTCCAGACGATATTCAATCTTACCAGCCTTTGCTTCGTTGATTGCCTTTGCAACGTCCGGTGTAACAGTACCAGCCTTCGGGTTTGGCATCAAACCACGCGGGCCGAGGATTTTACCAAGACGACCAACCAGACCCATCATGTCCGGAGAAGCAATTACAACGTCAAAATCCATCCAGTTTTCCTTGGTGATCTTGTCAACGAGATCCTGACCGCCAACGAAATCAGCACCAGCTGCCTTAGCAGCTTCATACTTATCTTCCTTGCAGAATACGCAAACCCGTACAGTCTTACCAGTGCCGTTCGGCAGTACAACTGCACCACGAACCTGCTGGTCAGCGTGTCTGGAGTCAACGCCCAGACGGATATGAGCTTCTACAGTTTCATCAAACTTTGCCTTAGCGTTTTCGCAAACCAGACCCAGTGCTTCTTCAGAAGCATACTGCTTGCTGGCATCTACAGCCTTGCGGCTGTCAACATACTTTTTTCCGTGTTTCATTGATATGATTCCTCCTGATTCAGTGGTAATATCGGTGTGCTGGAACGCACAGCCGATTAGCGGAATGCTCCTCCCACCATTTGAGAAGACAGAGCCGTGCAGCTTGCTGCTGCACCTCCATGCCGCATTTTCATTCTCTTTTAGTCAACAACCACAATTCCCATGGAACGTGCGGTACCAGCGATCATGCTCATAGCGGCTTCCAAAGAACCAGCGTTGAGGTCTGGCATCTTGTGTTCCGCAATCTGCTGAATCTGTTCTTTTGTGATGTTTGCAACCTTTGTCTTGTTCGGAACGCCGGAAGCAGTTTCCAGACCGCAAGCCTTCTTCAGCAGAACAGCAGCCGGCGGAGTCTTTGTGATGAATGTAAAGGAACGATCTGCATAAACCGTGATAACAACCGGGATGATCATACCGATATCATTCTTGGTTCTTTCGTTGAATTCCTTTGTGAATGCCATGATATTCACACCATGCTGACCCAGTGCAGGACCAACCGGCGGAGCAGGGGTTGCTTTCCCTGCCGGAATCTGAAGCTTAATATAACCTGTAACTTTCTGTGCCATGTTGCACACCTCCATAATGTGGTAAACGGCGGGTGCTGAAACCAGCAGCCCTCCCACGGGAATCCAGTGGATTCCGCTTGCTTATGCGTTTTTTAAGAATCCATCAGAACGACTTGATTCAAAGCAACGGTTGCCGGTGTCTCTTTTCCGAACATCGAAACGAGAACATCGACTGTGCCTTCTTCCATGTTGATATTCTGAACCACACCAACAAAGCCATCCATTGCAGTGCCGCTGATCATAATCGTATCGCCGACTGCATAGTTGACTTCGATGGTTGTTCCAAGGTCAACGCCCAAAGCCTGTACTTCCTGTTCCGAAAGCGGGGTTGGTTCTGACCCAGGGCCAACGAATCCGGTGACACCACGAATATTTTTGACAACATGCCAAGTATCATCTGTATAGATCATTTTGAGAAGTACATAGCTCGGAAATGTCTTCCGTTCCACTTCTCGGATTTTGCCGTCGGTAATCTCGGTTACCTTTTCTGTGGGAACCCGCACTTCCAAAATCATGTCATGCAGTTTCCGGTTTTCCACAACTTTTTCGATGTCCTGGGCTACTTTATTTTCATAGCCGGAATAAGTGTGGATGACGTACCATTTTGCAGTTTCTGACATACAAAGTGCCTCCCTGTGTCCTTACTTAGAAAGTCCCATCAGGAATTGCATCAGGTTCAGGAAGCCCAGATCCAACAGACCGATTACAACGCTGCCGACAATTACAACGCACAAAACCACGAGAGTATTGTTGAATACGGACTTTTTGGTAGGCCATACAACCTTTTTGAATTCCTTTTTCAGATCCTTAAACCAAGCGGCAATTCTCTTGAAAACGGACTTTTTGTCTTTTTCTTTTTTGGATTTTCCGGAGTCTGCGGCATTCGCCTTTTTTTCCTTCTTGGTAGCCTTTTCTTCTGAAAGAGCCGCCTTTTTTTCTTTGTCGGACATCTCAGAACCTCCAGTCATCACTTTGTTTCTCTGTGCAAAGTATGTTTCCGGCAGAACTTGCAGTGTTTGTTCATTTCAATCCGTTCCGGATTGTTACGCTTGTTCTTCTTGGTTACATAGTTGCGACGCTTGCATTCTGTGCAAGCCAGTGTTACCTTCACTCTCATTATCGGCACCTCCTGCTCTTATACTCCTCCCCGTCCTGCGAATGCAGCGGGAGACGGTTCGTTTGCCTCCCTCAAATACAGGTTTCTCTTGTAAAAAAGCACAAAAAGAAACCCCTGTAACAGAGGTGCTATCATTATATCATGTTTCGCAGCGTTTGTCAAGCAGTTTTCCAAAAAAACCGCAAAAAATCTGATTTTCCCGGATTTCTGGAAAAAGCGGGGCGAAAAAGGCTTGCAGAATGTTATGAAACCTGCTATAATAAAATAGACTATTGTATGGAGGGCGTTTTTTGGCGGTTCTCCGTAAATGAATCAAAGTTAGGAGTTTTTTCTTATGGCAAAAACGAGAGTAGCCGTTTTGTTTGGCGGCGTTTCCAGCGAACATGAAGTTTCCCTGATGTCTGCAACCAATGTGATTCGCAGCATTCCGAAGGAAAAATACGAAGTCATTTGTATTGGGATTACCAAGAAGGGCAGATGGCTGTATTTTCCGGGCGATGTCAGTGAAATTGCTTCTGGTGCATGGGAAACGAACCCGGACTGCACCGCTGCAATTATTTCCCCAGACCCGATTCACAAGGGAATTATCACGATTGAAAACGGGGAAACCTATAATAAAAAGATTGATGTTGTCTTTCCGGTGCTGCACGGCAGAAACGGCGAAGACGGCAGATTACAGGGACTGTTGGAACTGGCAAAGCTGCCGTATGTTGGATGCGGTACTCTGAGCAGTGCTCTCTGCATGGATAAGTGCATGACGCATACCGTTTTGGACTACAATGGTATTCGTACAGCAAAGTGGGCTTGCGTCAGCCAGCGGGAAATTGGAAAGATGGAAGAAACCTGTCAGGCAATTGCAGAAACATTGGGCTTTCCAGTCTTTGTAAAGCCGGCAAATGCAGGCTCTTCTGTGGGTGTCAACAAGGCAACCGATATGGAAACCCTTCGGGAAGCCATTCAGATTGCATTTTCTCATGACTGCAAGGTCGTAATTGAAGAATTTATTGACGGCAAGGAACTGGAAGTGGCAGTATTCGGCTATGATGCACCGTTTGCATCTTATGTTGGAGAAATCCAGCCGGCAGCAGAATTTTACGACTATGAAGACAAATACATCACAGGCACTTCTCAGCTCTTTATTCCGGCACGGATTACCGATGCACAGTCGGATATGCTGCGGGAAACTGCTGTTAAGGCATACAAGGCACTGGGCTGCAAGGGCTTGTCGAGAGTGGACTTTTTCCTGCAAAAGGATGGCGGTATCATTCTGAACGAAATCAACACCCTGCCGGGCTTCACTAATATCAGCATGTATCCGAAGCTGATGGAACATCTGGGCATGTCACAGGAATACTTAGTGGATAAGTTGATTGAACAGGCAATGGAAAATGCAGAACGGATGTATTAATACAGCCGGAACGCAGTCATTTCATGGAGAAGCAGAGAGGATAGAGAGCATGAAAAATGATGCCATCGGTGTATTTGATTCTGGCATGGGCGGTTTGACAACGGTCAAAGAACTGAATCGATTGTTACCGCATGAGAATATTATTTATTTTGGAGATACTGCCCGTGTTCCATACGGCAGCCGCAGTCCGGAAACGATTCTGCGGTATGCAAAGGAGGACGTTGCATTTCTGCAAAAGCATCAGGTGAAGATGATTATTGCAGCCTGCGGAACGGTGAGTTCCATCGTTGGCGACCAGCCCTTTGTAACAGATGTTCCGTTTGCCGGCGTGATTTATCCGGCAGTCGAGGCAGCTTGTGCCGTCACCAAAACCAAACGCATTGGAATCATTGGCACACCGGCAACCATTAAAAGCAAGAGCTATGAGAAAGCCATTTTGCAGCGGCATCCGGATTTCTTTGTTGCAACGCAGGCGTGCCCGCTGTTCGTTCATCTGGTGGAGAACGGTTATACCGATTTCAACAATCCTGTGACCCGACTGGTTGCAGAGGAATATTTAACGCCGATAAAAGAACAGAAAGTGGACACCTTGATTTTAGGATGTACCCATTATCCGGTGATTGCGGATTTGATTGGGGATATTATGGGACGGGATGTTGCCCTGATTTCTCCGGGTGCAGAAACCGCCGGCTATGCAAAGAAATGTCTGGCAGAACAAAACCTGCTGAGTGACCGGACAGAAAAGGGTAAGAACACATACTATGTCAGCGACAGCGTTTCTCTGTTTACCGAGAATGCAGCCCATTTCTTACAGGAAGAGGTGTCCGGTGCGGTTTATCAGAGCAGCTGGCAGAAGGAGGCAGGCTGTTGAAGGAGAAAGTAGAAATTATCCTGCGGAGCGTGCAGCGAAACGAAGAGGAAGAAAACGAAACAGAACTGCGAACCGAAGGCGTTTATGAGCACGACGGAAAAAACTGGTCGGTTTCCTATGAAGAATCGGAAGCAACCGGCTTTGAGGACTCCACTACGGAAATCACTGGAACAGAGGGACGGTGCGTTTCCATTGTACGGCGTGGTTCGGCAAATTCCAACCTGATGATTGAAACGGGAAAGAAACATTATTGCCTGTACGGGACACCGTTCGGTGATATGACCCTTGGGATTTATACCAACAAGATTGAAGACAATCTGAGTCCGCAGGGCGGTCGGTTGTATCTGCGGTATACGCTGGATGTCAATGCGTCTTTCTTATCCGATAATGAAATTTATCTGGAAGTCGTAACGCAGCAGGAAGCATAAATACAGGAAGCAAACACAAAGAGAGTGAGGAATTTTAGAATATGGCAGATTGCATGAAACTTGCAGAAAAGGAATTATATACCTTATTATTAGAGAGCGTCGGCCGTGCAGTTGCGGCAGGCACATTGCCGGCAGAGCCGATGAACACTTTCAAGATTGAAGTTCCGGCAGATAAAAGCCATGGCGATTTTGCCGCAAATATTGCAATGGTAAATGCAAAGGCATTCCGGATGCCGCCAAGAAAGATTGCAGAGGCAATTTTCAACGAATTGCAGTTGCAGGGCAGCAGCTTTGAAAAGGCAGAAATTGCAGGCCCGGGCTTCATGAATTTTTTCCTGAAACGGCAGTGGTTTTCTAAGACCGTACAGACCGTTCTGGCGGAAGGCGATGACTACGGCAAGACCAAAACCGGAGCAGGCAAGCGGATTTTGGTGGAATTTGTATCTGCCAACCCAACAGGCCCGATGCATGTCGGAAATGCAAGAGGCGGTGCACTGGGCGACAGCCTTGCAGAAATTTTGAACTGGGCTGGCTACCATGCAGAACGGGAATTTTACATCAACGATGCTGGTAATCAGATTGAAAAGTTTGCCACTTCGCTGGAAGTGCGGTATTTGCAGCTGTTTGACCCGTCTGTTCCGATGCCGGAAGATGCGTATCAGGGCGTGGACATCATCGAACACGCAGAAGCATTTCGGGATTTGTACGGTGACAAATATGTGAACTGCGACAGTAAGCAGCGGAGAGATGCATTAGTTGGTTATGCTCTGCCGAAGAACATTGCCGGACTGGAACGGGATTTGAAGAAGTACCGCATTGTCTATGACAACTGGTTTCGGGAAAGCACCCTGCACAAGAACGGCAGTGTAAAACATGTAGTAGAAGAGTTGACCAAGCGGGGCTATACTTACGAACAGGATGGAGCAGTTTGGTTCAAGGCAACAGAATTCGGTGCAGATAAGGATTTTGTACTGGTTCGTGCGAACGGCATCCCGACTTACATTGTACCGGATATTGCTTACCACTATGACAAGCTGATGACCAGACACTTTGACCGTGCGATTGATATTCTGGGTGCTGACCACCACGGCTATGTACCACGCTTGAAAGCAGCCCTGACTGCAATGGGGGCAGATGCAAACCGGTTAGATGTTGTTCTGATGCAGATGGTAATGCTGATGCGGGATGGCGAAGTCGTAAAGCTGTCCAAGCGGAGCGGAAAGGCAATCACACTGGTAACCCTGCTGGATGAAATTCCGATTGATGCAGCAAGATTTTTCTTTAATACCAGAGAAGCAAATTCCCACTTTGAATTTGATTTGGATTTGGCTGTGGAACAGTCCTCTCAGAATCCGGTTTACTATGTTCAGTATGCCCATGCAAGAATTTGCAGCTTGCTGCGGAACATGGAAGAAGAAGGCGTTTCTGTGGGCGAAGCAGATTTGTCTGTTCTGAATCTGCTGGAACAGCCGCAGGAAATTGCTCTGATTCGGCATCTGGCCGCACTGCCATCCAGAATTGATGCAGCAGCTGCTTCCTATGACCCGTCTGAAATGACGAAGTATGCAACGGAACTGGCAACGCTGTTCCATAAGTTCTATGATGCTTGCACGGTTAAGCATGCAGAACCGGAACTCCAGCAGGCAAGACTGCTGCTCTGTCAGGCAGCCAAGCAGGCTCTGCGGAATACACTGCGGATTTTGAAAATCGATTGTCCGGAAAAGATGTAAATCCAATTTTCCGGAAGAATCACTGGAAAATAACTCTTTTTTTGCAAGTTCCTTTGTGATAGTTTCATGAAAAATATAAATTTTACAATTCGTCTATATCTTTTTGCGGTCGGATGTGCTACAATTTTCTATATATTCGAGCAGTCTGTTCGGATAACGGACAAGAAACCGTTTTGCGTTGTTGTATAAGATAGAAAACGAAAGGATGTTTCAATATGTCGAATCGATTGTTTCAGGGGCTTGTCCATCAGATGCGGGATACCATTGATGCGACTGTCGGCGTTGTGGATGATAGTGCAACCATTATTGCTTGCAGCGATCTGACGAAAGTCGGCACCACCAATGAATTCGTTTCTTTGGATCTGAGTGATGTCCATGATATTTTTATCCGGGACGGATATACATATAAGCCGTTCGGCTCTCCGAATAAGCCGGAATATGCGGTATTCGTAGAGGGCGTAGATGATGCAGCTGCAAAGTATGCCAACATTCTGGCAATTGCACTGTTTAACGTCAAGCAGTATTATGATGAAAAATATGACCGCAACAACTTCATCAAGAATGTGGTTTTGGACAACGTCCTGCCGGGCGATATTGTCATCAAGGCAAGAGAACTGCATTTTAATGCGGAAGTCAGCCGGGTTGTCCTGCTGATTCGGATTGTATCCACCAACGATGTTTCTGCTTATGATGTCATCCAGAACCTGTTCCCGGACAAGAACAAGGATTTTGTCTTTACCATTTCGGAAAGTGATATCGTTCTGGTAAAGGAAATCAAGGGGGCTGTGGACGCCAAAGACTTGGAAAAGCTGGCTCGTTCCATTGCGGATACACTCAGCGGCGAATTTTATACCCGTGTCAATGTCGGTATCGGTACCATTGTGGACAGCATCAAAGAACTGTCCCGTTCCTTCAAGGAGGCACAGACCGCTCTGGAAGTCGGAAAGGTCTTCGATACGGATAAAGCCATTGTCAGCTACGATAATCTGGGCATTGCACGCCTGATTTACCACCTGCCGACCACCTTGTGTGAAACATTCTTGCACGAAGTGTTCAAGCGGGGCAGCATTGAATCTTTGGATCACGAAACACTGTTTACCATTCAAAAGTTCTTTGAAAATAATCTGAATGTTTCTGAAACTTCCAGAAAGCTGTTTGTACACCGGAATACGCTGGTATACCGGCTGGAAAAGATCAAGAAGCTGACAGGTTTGGACTTGCGGGAATTTGACCACGCCATCATCTTTAAGATTGCATTGATGGTTAAGCGGTATCTGTCCGCAAATCCGGCAAAATTCTAACCATTTTCGGTCTGTCATCTATCTGAACATAGAAAGGACTGTATAAGACACATGGTGGAAATGAGAGATGTCTCTGTTGTGTACTCCGGCGGTGTCGATGCTTTGCATAACGTCAACCTGAAAATCAATGATGGGGACTTTGCATTTGTTGTTGGGCCATCGGGTGCAGGAAAAAGTACCATGATCAAGCTGATTTTAAAGGAAATCAACCCAAGCAGCGGTACGGTTTTCGTCAACGGCTACCATCTCGGAAAACTGAAGCAGCGGCAAGTGCCGGCACTGCGGCGGACGATTGGGTTTGTCTTTCAGGATTTCCGTCTGATTCCGTCCATGACGGTGTATGAAAACATCGCATTTGTGCTGCGAGTGATTGACGCACCCACTTCGTACATCAAAAAGCGAGTGGCGTATGTGATCGACTTGGTTGGCTTGCAGGATAAAGCAAAAAATTATCCGAATGAGCTGTCCGGCGGCGAAATGCAGCGGGTTGCCATTGCAAGAGCACTGGTCAACGACCCGCAGCTGATTATTGCGGACGAACCAACCGGCAACATTGATCCGGAACTTTCTTATGAAATCGTAGACCTTCTGCGGGAAATTAACGAATGCGGCACAACCATTCTCATGGTTACGCATGAACACAGTTTAGTTCGTTATTTTGGCGGGCGGATTATCACGATTCAACAGGGTCGGATTGTGTTTGACGAAGTAGTTGGAGGCAATTTAATTCATGAAAGTTAGTGGCTTAAAGTATTTGGCCAAACAAGGAGTGGAAAATATCTGGAAAAACCGGATGATGTCGTTTGCATCATTTTGTGTGCTTCTGGTTTCTCTGCTTCTGGTTGGTGTTGCAACGCTGTTCTATATGAACATCTCTTCGATGATGGGCGGTATTGAAAATAAAAATGAAATCATTGTTTATTTGGATGAAAATACCACACAGGAAGAGGTCAGCGTCCTGAAGGGACAGCTGAGCCAGATTGACAACATCGCAGAGGTCAATTTTTATTCCAAGGAAGAATCATTTGAAGACTTGAAAAACAGCATGGACGGGTACGAAATGCTCTTCGATTCGCTTGGAGACGACAATCCTTTGGTTGATGCTTATCGCCTGCGGGTGAAGAATATCGACCAGATTGCAGATACCATTGTCCAGATTGAATCTCTGGATCATATCTATTCCATACGAGCACCGATGGATTTTGTCAATCTGTTGATGGAACTGCGGCGAATCATTACCATTGTATGCAGCGTGATTATTGTTGCATTGATTGTAATTTCGCTGGTCATCATTGCGAATACTACAAAAGCAAGTGTATTTGCAAGACGTTCCGAGATTCAGATTATGAAATATGTTGGTGCGACCAATGCATTCATTCGGATTCCTTTTTTCGTAGAAGGCATGGTGACAGGATTTTTGGCTGGCTGTGTGGCGTTTGTCATCACGTGGGTCAGCTATGATTCCCTGATTAACCTTGTAACGAATCAGACGGATTTTGTTTCTGTCATCGGCAGAGGCAGCATCATGTCATTCGGACAAGTTGCCGGAGTCGTTGCTCTTGCCTATATTGGCAGCGGTGTGCTGTTTGGTGCACTTGGCAGCGTCTTATCTATGAGAAAACATCTGAATGTCTAAAAGGAGGAAACAGTATATGATGCGTTTAAAAGGAATGAAGCGGTTTCTGTCGGTTGTCCTGTGTGCAGCAATTTTAACCGGCGGCGTTTATAGCGGAACAGGCGTTGTAAAATCTGTTCCAGTTTCCGCAATGACGCTGGCAGAATTGCAGAGCGAAAAACAGGCAAATGCAGACAAGATTGCAAAAATGCAAAAGGAATTGGATGACCTGGGCAGCGAACAGCAGGAACAGGCAGGCTTCCAGAAGACTTTGGAAGAAAAGATTTCTTTGCAGCAGTCAAATTTGCAAATCGTCGATGAGGAACTGACTCGTCTGGAAGACGCAATTACCGACAAAGAACAGGAAATTTGCGATTTGAAGAATGAGGTTGCTGCACTGGATGCAGAAATCTCAAACGGTTTGGAAGAATTTAAGCAGCGGCTACGGGTCATGTATGTACAGGGCAACGACAGCTTAGCGTCTGCTTTGGTTGGTTCAACCGACTTTTACGACTTGCTTTCCAAGTATGACCTGATGTCACGGGTTGCAAAGCATGATAATGAATTGGTTTCCAATCTGAAAGAAAAGCTGGAAACCTGCCAGCAGAAGCAGCAGTCTTTGGAAGAAGAAAAGAATGCACTGGCAGAACAGAAGGCATCTGAAAAGCAGAAGAAGGAAGAATTCTCTGCTGCATTGGAACAGCTTCAGGATGATTATGCAATGTCAACCGATGAATCCATTCGGTCAGCAGCGGATGAAACCCACGACCATGACCATGAAAGTGATGCATCCAATCCGGACAGCGTTGTAAGAGATGCAGAATCGCAGCAGATTCAGGCAGAAATTCGCAGGAGGCAGCTCGTGCAACTGCAACGACTACGACCACCACTACAACGACAACCACAACCACCACAACGACAGAAGAAGCGTTTGACGTTGTAGAAACCACTGCGGAAGAAACCACAGAGGAAACTACAACTACAACCACAACGGAAGATCCGTGGTCGGCAGAAGATTGGGAAACCACAACTACTGAAGAAACGACTACCACGACAGAGCCGGAAGTGACAACGATTCCGTATGAAGCGGTAGAAACAACCACTTACTGGGAAGAAACCACTACCACAACGGAAACGACTGAAGCAATCGAAACCGAACCAGTTGTGGAAGAAACAACCACCACGACCACAACGGAAGAAGTAACCACTGCTCCGGAAACAACCACAACACCAGAAACCACAACGACCATTGCAACCACTGCTGCTCCATATAATGAATCGCAGTTTGCATGGCCAGTTCCGGGATTCTATTATCTCTCCAGTGGTTATGGTCCACGTTGGGACAGCACACACGGCGGGATTGATATTGCAGGTGGCGGCATTAGCGGTGCATCCGTTGTTGCATCCAGAAGTGGTACTGTAATTTATGTCAGCAATACCTGCACCCATAACTATGGGAAGGATTCCAGCTGCGGATGCGGCGGCGGCTACGGCAACTACTGCATCATTGAACACGATGGTACATATTCTACCGTATACGGTCATATGGCATCTTTGAATGTGTCCTATGGACAGCATGTTAATCAGGGTGATGTGATCGGTTACGTTGGTTCGACTGGCTGGTCAACCGGTTACCATCTGCACTTTGAAATCCGTGTCAACGGCAGCAGAGTCGATCCGACAGGGTATTTGTATTAAAAATTACAGAAGAAAAAACGGTATTTGGAATAGCATATGAATCAGACAGAGCAGGGGGACTGGGGACAGTTTCACTGCTCTGTTTTTTAGAAAGGAATCAACAAGATGCAAAAACGTACTTTTTTCAAGCGGCTGTTTGTAGGGTTGCTGCTGGCAATCATTGTTTGTATGGGCGTTGTGATTTATCAGCTGCAAGCAAGTCTGCATGCAGTACAAACCGCACTGGGTGACAATCAGCGAATCAGTGTGTTGGAACAGGCAGTTTCGGACAATTATTATGAATCGGTCGATGATTCCAAGTTGATGGACGGTGCATTGAAAGGCTATATCAGTGCACTGGATGACCCCTATTCTGGCTATCTGACCAATGAAGAATATCACCAGTGGCAGAGCAATGAAGCTGGCGTTTCCGTTGGAATCGGGGTAACCGTCACTTTGACCGAGGATGAAAGCGGTTTGCAGATTGTTTCTGTTGAAAATCCATCTCCTGCAAAATTGGCAGGCTTACAGGCAGATGATGTAATTACAGCTGTGGACGGGGAAACGGTTGCCGATTTGGGCTATCAGGAGGCAGTCAGTCATGTACGTGGGGAGGCAGATACCAGCGTAGAACTGACGATTCAGCGTGGAAAAACCGAACTGAAAAAAACGGTTCAGCGGCAGGAAATGCAAGTCACATCTGCTTATGGAACGATGCTGGAAAATAAAATCGGATATATTCGCATTGCCTCTTTTAAAGAAAATACCGTGGAACAGTTCCAAAATGCATTGAATCAGCTGCTGAAACAGGGTGCAAAAGGACTGGTGTTTGACGTTCGGGAGGATGGTGGCGGATTGGTTGCTACCCTTGAAAAGATTGTAGACCCATTGCTTCCGGCTGGAGATATTGCAACGGCAACTTATCAGGACGGAACAACAAAAGTTTTGGTGCATTCCGATGCAAACGAATTGAACTTGCCCATGATGGTATTGGTCAATGGAAATACTGCTAGTGCAGCGGAATTGTTTACCGCTTCGCTGAAAGACTTCGGAAAGGCGGAGGTCATTGGCGAGCAGACATTCGGAAAAGGCATCATGCAGAATACGTTTGAACTGCCAGACGGCGGAGCAGTTACCTTGACCGTTGCCACCTATCAGACTACAAAGGGCGAATGCTATCACGGTGTTGGAATTACGCCGGATGTCATCATGGAAGAAGATTATGAAAAAGTAGACTTCGACCACCCAAATCCGGAACAGGATGCACAGTTGAAACAGGCGATGGAACTGTTGCAAAGCAAAATCAGCAGCTAATTTGAAAAAGAATTGCATGAATTTGATGCGGTAAAATCTCTAAAATATCAGAAATCCCTCTTGCTGGAACGGAAATCGTTTCGGAAAGGGGGATTTTTGTGAATAAATTGCAAGATGTATTGGCAGTGCTTTGACGCAACTGTATTTATTGTTTCGCTGAAAAAACTTCGGAAAAAGCATCATGCAGAATACGTTTGAACTGCCAGACGGCGGAGCAGTTACCTTATTCGGAGTAGGATGCACAGTTGAAACAGGCGATGGAACTGCTGCAAAGCAAAATCAGCAGTTAATTTGAAAGAAAATGGCATGGATTTGACTTGAAATATCAGAAAATCCCCCTGCTGGAACGAAAATCCGTTCAGCAGGGGGGATTTTTATGAATAAATTGTAAAATACAGCAAAACCATCTTGACACAACTGTATCTACTGTATATACTGTATATATACGGTAGGCAAGGAGGAATGCATATGCAGCTGATGATTCGCAACAATACTGCTGCTCCAATTTATCAGCAAATTTATCAGCAAATCAAAGAACAGATTATCAACGGAACATTAGAAGAAGACACGATGTTGCCATCTATTCGCAGTCTGGCGAAAGAACTGCGGATTAGTATTATTACCACGAAACGGGCTTATGAAGAACTGGAACGGGATGGATTTGTCTATACCATTGCCGGAAAAGGCGTTTTTGTCGCACGGAAAAATACAGAAGTCCTGCGGGAAGAGTGGCTGCGACAGATTGAATCGCACATGGAAGCGATTGCAACACTGGCAAAGGGTTGCGGACTTTCCAAAGCGGACTTACAGGAAATGTTGAATATGATTTATGAGGAGGATGCATCATGCAATATGCTATCGAAATAAAAAATCTCTGCAAACAATATCCGAAATTTGCATTGCAATCGGTCAGCTTTACGCTGCCAATGGGCTATATTATGGGCTTTATCGGAGAAAACGGAGCAGGAAAAACAACTGTTATGAAGTCCATGCTGCACTTAGTACGTCCAGACAGCGGAACGGTTCTGCTGCTCGGACAGGATGCCACAAAGGAAAATGCAGCGTTGAAACAGCAAATCGGTGTGGTACTGGATACGGCAAACTTTCCACAAAGTTTCACCACGCAGGATGTGCATCAGATGTTGAAACGGGTCTATTCCAACTGGGACGGGGCACTATATCAACAGTATCTGGAACAGTTTCACTTGCCAGAAAAGAAAAAGTTTAAGGAATTTTCCATGGGCATGAAGAAAAAGTTAGCTGTGGCAGCTGCTCTTGCCCATCATCCAAAGCTTTTGATTTTGGATGAAGTAACTGCAGGGTTAGACCCCATGGTGCGAGAGGAAATCTTGGATGTTTTTCGAGATTTTGTCAGCGATGGGGAACATTCCATTTTGATTTCTTCACATATCATCAGCGACTTGGAGAAAATCTGCGATTACATCACGTTTCTGCATGAAGGAACGGTACTGTTCAGCATGGGACGGGATACCCTGCTGGATACCTATTGCATGGTACAGTGTACGGCGGAAGATGCAGAAGCACTCATGCCGGAGGCAATCTGCGGCAGACGGGAAACGCCATATCATGTGGAACTGCTCTGTAAACGGGATTTGCTGCCATCTGCATTTGAAACAGAACCGGCAAACATCGAAGATATTATGGTTTTCCTGACAAAGTATGCAGTAGGGGGCGAATAAAATGCAAACACTGCTATGGTATCGGTTTCAAACAATCTGGAAACAGATGAAAGTGGTTCTTATTTGTATGGGTGTGCTTGCCGGAGCGGTGTTGCTGTTCGCTTTGATTGGCGGAGCAGCTGCATGGGAAGCAGGTTCTTTTTTCTTTGGTTTTTTTGTTGTATTTCTTTCCATCTATGCTTCCATGCTGCCGATTTTTGTTTTACAGGTGGAGGAGCAGGAAAAAAATACAGATTTGCTGCTGACTCTGCCACTCACTCGGAAACAAATTGCTCTGGGCAATTATGTTTTAACCTGGGTTTGTGCGGCAATCATGGGCGGCTATGCATTGCTGTTGGTGATTGCTTTGCAGGGCATATGGGGAATTGTTGCAGTTGCAATGGGCATTGTTCTGTTGGTGAATACGATTTATCTGCCACTGTTTGTGTATTTCGGCAGCCAGAAAGCATTGATTTTTGTGATGCTGTTGATGGTTTCGGGCGGAATTGGCTTTTCTTCTATTTCCGACCAGACGAATGGTTTCCCTTTTGATGGCGGTTTCACAATGGTTTGGATTGTTGGAATCCTTGTAGGATTATTATTGCTGCATGGTGTTTCATTGTTATTGACGCTGCACAAATATCAGACGAAAGACTTTTAAGGAGGGATTGTTTCATGCTTGGGATTCTATGGAAAGATTTAAAAGTGATGCGGATGCAAACTGCAATATTAACAAGCATTTTTCTTATGATGACGGTTGCATCTGTTTGGAACACAGGTCGTCAGGATGACATTTCGTTTTTTCTCAATTTTTCAACTTTGATGCCAATTTTTTTCACGTTTCTGCCCTGTTCTGCCTTGGCATTGGAGCAGCAGGAGCAAACTAACGCTTGGCTGATGACATTGCCATGTTCCAGAAAACAAATGGTGTTGGAGAAATATGTGTTGCTGCTGGTGTTTGGTTTGGGTTCAGCGGCAGTTCTTGGGATTGTCACAGCGATTTTAACGGGAAATGCGTTATCATTTGCGTTGGCAATGCGTTCCGGCATCTTGGGAATTTGTTTTCAGTGCGTTTTGCTGCCGTTGTATTATAAGTTAGGCTTTCAGAGAGCAAAATTTGTTTATATGCTGCTCTGTGCACTGGTCGGCGGTGTAACGGGATTTTTAAGCGGTTCAGATTCTACATGGTTGACATCCCTGCATCTCTCTATAACACTGTGGATTTGCAGTATTGTTTGTCTGGTGTTGCTGCCGATTTCTATGCGGTTTTCTGTGCAGTGGATGGCAGAGAAGGAGTATTAAAAGTTAGAAGAAGTAGGTTCTATTTTGTATGGTTGACATCTTTGTCGCTTTCTGTTACACTAAGAATGGCAGGATTGCCGATATGGGATTGCTGCCAGTTTTCATGCAATGGATGTCAGAAAAGGAGTATTAAAAAAATGGAACGGACGTTGAAAAAGGCAATTCGGACAGCCTCAAATGTCAATTCTCTCATGTTGTTGTTATTTTATGGGCTGATTTATGCGGCAGTGTTTGGAATTCAGTTGTTAATTCCGCATCTTTTGCCAGAAGATTCTACTTATTATGAGGCAATTTATGAAGTCATCGTCTACTTTGTGCAGTATGTTGTCGTTGTACCAATCGTATTATTATTGTTTCGGGCGATTCTAGGCAGAAAAATTGGCTGGAACTTGAAAGACAGCTATCGAAAACCGCAGGCTTCCGGCGGACAGTTGTTCCGGTGGTGTCTGATTGCATTGGGGCTGGTGTATGCCACTTCGATGGCAAGTCAAATCTTTTTCAATGTGGTTGAGATGGTCACGGATGTGGAATTACAAGCACCCTCTATGGTTGCAGAAGAAAACTGGGTTGGTTATCTGAATAATATTGTTGCATTTGCGATTTACGCACCAGTTTTTGAAGAGATGCTGTTTCGGGCAACGCTTTTCCGCAATACCGAGCGGTTCGGCAGCTGGTTTGGTGTCATTACAATTGGAATTACCTTTGGGCTGTGGCACTGCAATTATGAGCAGGTTTTCTATACTGCGGTTTTGGGCATCTGTGCAGCGTTCTTAACTGCAAAAACACGTTCGGTTCTGCCAGCGATGGCGATTCATTTCACGATGAATTTCATTGGAACGATGCAGACCATTGCTTATAGTGGATTGGATCTGGACAATCTGGATTTAGAAGTGATGTTGCAGCATCCGTTGAAAATGCTGCTGTTGGCAGGTATGAATTTCTTAGTGATTGGGATCCTGATTGCCGGATGTGTGCTGTTCGTTATAGAATTGGTGAAACATCGGGAAACATTCCGGTTGGGGAATACTGTTCCGCAGGCGAGCGGTGGCAAGAAAGCACTGGTTTACTGGACAGCCCCAGTTACCATTGTTTGTGTGATTGTCTCTTTGGCGATGGCAATCGTCAATGCAATTGGGTAAAATGAAAAAAATAAGTGCTTCTCCGGCGGTTGCTGGAGAGGCACATTTTTATAGTTGTTTTATTTATCGAGTGATTTTTTTAACTTGATAGCCAGCGTTTTGAATGGCGGTGCGAAGTTCTGCATCGGTCGGTGTTCCTTTGCAGTATGCCCGATTTTCCGACAGAACCACTCTCATTTCTGTAACGCCGGAAACAGATTGCAGGGCTTTTGTAACAGCTGCCACGCAGTGTTCGCACATCATGCCTTTGATTTGAATGACAATTTCGCCATTTGCAACAGGTGTTGTATCAGCTTTTTTGTTGGCAGATTTTCCGAATGGACGGAATCGCCGCAGCCGCAGGGCATTGCTGACAACAAAGACAGAACTAAAACTCATGGCTGCTGCACCAATCATCGGGTTCATTTCCCATCCGAAAATCGGATAGAATACACCAGCTGCAATCGGAATACCGATTAAGTTGTAGATAAATGCCCAGAACAGATTCTCCTTGATGTTGCGGATGGTTGCACGGCTCAGCTGAATGGCTGTGACAGCATCTTGCAAATCGTTCCGCATCAAGACAATATCAGCGGAATCAATAGCAGCATCTGTTCCCGCTCCAATGGCAATTCCCACATCAGCTTGTGTCAGTGCCGGAGCATCGTTGATCCCATCGCCAATCATGGCAGTTTTCTTGCCATCTGCCTGTAATTGCTTAACTTGCATTGCCTTGTCCTGTGGCAGAACATCTGCAATGACATGCGTAATTCCTGCCTGCTGAGCAATGGCCTCTGCGGTCAGGCGGTTGTCGCCCGTTAAAAGGATGACATCCAGTCCCATCCGCTGAAATTCTGCAACAGCAGTTCGGCTGGTCTGGCGAATTGGGTCAGCAGCGGTGAGTGTGCCGAGCAATTTTCCATTCGCTGCAAAGTAAAGCGGTGTTTTGCCTGCTTTTGCAAAGGCTTCCTGTTTTTCCGTGCTGGGGAGGGAAATATGATTGGCTTCCATCATCTTTTGATTGCCGCCGAAGCAGTGCATTCCGTTGCAGATACCGGAAACACCTTGTCCGGCAGTTTGTGCAAATTGTTCTGCTGGCTGGAGCGGAATGTTTTGCTGTTTGCAGTAGGTTACAATCGCAGCAGCAAGCGGATGTTCGGACGGCTGTTCCAGTGCATAGGCAACGGATAATAAGGTTTCTGCGGAAACGCCTTCTTCCGGTAGAACATCCATAACCGTTGGAACGCCCTCTGTCAGTGTTCCGGTTTTATCCAAGACAACGGCTTTCACGCTGTGGGCAGTTTCCAAACTCTCGGCAGATTTGATTAGAATGCCGTTTTTCGCACCCTGTCCAGTTCCGACCATAATTGCAGTCGGCGTTGCAAGTCCCAAGGCACACGGGCAGGAGATCACCAGAACGGAAACCGCTGCTTTCAGTGCCATGCTGAACGGGTTTCCAGTCAGCAGCCATACAATTAGGGTTACAATGGCAATGCTAATGACAATCGGAACGAAAACGCCGCTGATTTTGTCTGCTAAGCGGGCAATTGGAGCTTTGGAGCTGCCAGCTTCTTCGACTAAGCGGATAATTTGCGAAAGGGTCGTGTCTGCTCCTACTTGCTCTGCCCGATATTCAAGATAACCGGAACGGCAAGTGGTTGCACTTAAAATGCGGTCACCAACCTGTTTTTCGACTGGTAAGCTTTCGCCAGTCAGGGCGGATTCATCTACAGAACCCTGTCCACTGATTACCGTTCCATCTGCTGGAATGGCAGCACCAGTTTTTACGAGAATCGTATCTCCAACTTGAATGGAAGCGGTTGGGATTTCCTGTTCCACACCGTTTCGGCGAACCAGTGCGGTTTGTGGGGTCAGCTTTACCAGCGAGGAAATCGCATCTGTGGTTTTGGCTTTAGAACGAGCCTCTAAGAATTTGCCGAGAGAAATCAATGTGAGAATCATGCCGGCAGATTCATAATAGAGTTGGTTCATGTGGCTGTGGGCAGCATCCATATCCATTTGTCCCATATCGTAGGCAATGGCGAAGGTTGCATATAAGCTGTAACAGAAGGAAACCGCAGAACCTAACGCAATTAGGGTATCCATCGTGGGAGCACCATGGAGCAGTGTTGTTGTACCTTTTATAAAATATTTTCGGTTGAGAAAGAGAATCGGTGTCACAAGAACTAATTCAATGAGTGCAATCAGCATCATGCTGCTGTGTCCTTTGAGGACGGACGGCAGCGGAAAGATGTTGAGCATATGCCCCATGCCAATATAAAATAGTGGAATCAAAAAGACAATCGACCAAATCAGCCGATTTCGTTCCGCATGAGCGGAAACAATCGGCATTCCACCAGCTGGAGCAGCAGCCATTCCGGATTCGGAAAGCGGTGCAGCCCCGTAACCAGCTTTTTTGACCGCAGCAAAAATGGTTTCCGGTGTGGTTTCTGCTTCTTCAAATTCTACCGTCATATTATTTTGGAGCAGGTTGACTTGTACCGAATGCACACCGGGAACGGCAGCAACTGCCTTTTGCACATGGGCACTGCATGCACTGCATGTCATTCCTGTGACGGCATAACGTTCTTTTTTCATAATGGGTGAAACCTCCGTTCTGCTTGTGGACAAGCAAAGTAATGAAATACAATTCGCAGCCGGAGAACCAATTATTTCATCAGCTTTTGCAGTGTGGTAACCAGTTCTTCAATGACTTCATCGTGACCCTCTCGAATATCCTGTGCCACACAGGTGCGGATATGCTGGGATAACAGTTCTCGGTTAAATGCATGCAAGGCAGCGTTGACAGCAGCGACCTGCACCAGAATATCCGGACAGTAAGCACTTTTTTCAACCATGCCACGAATGCCACGAATTTGCCCCTCGATGCGGTTCAGGCGGTGAATGAGTTTGGTGTATTCCTCTTCTGACCGTACTTTTTTCTTATGGCAACAGGGACATGTTTTTTCTTCTTGTTCTTCCATGAATGGCATCCTCCTTTTTTGTGATAGTCTTATTATATACCCCTATGGGGTATTTGTCAAGAGGAAACCGAAAATTTTTGAGGGGAATCTGCCGAAATTTTTTCAAAATGCAAAAAAAGTCTTGTATCTGTTTCCCAATTGTGGTATACTATTTCTGTAAAAAAGAAGTGAGGTTGAAAACATATGGTAAAATTGATTGCTGCGGATATGGATGGAACACTTTTGGATGACCAGAAACGATTGCCGAACGGCTTTCCAAAGCTGCTGGAATGTCTGGCAAAGCGTGGGGTTGCGTTTGCCGTTGCAAGTGGTCGTTCTTATCCGGCATTACAAATGCTTTTCGGCAAAAAAACAGAGGAACTGCTTCTGATTTGTGACAATGGTGCACACGTGCGGATTCCGGGGAAAGCACCTGTTTATCAGTGTATGCCGTTTTCTGTAGTGCATGCGATATTAGACCTCTGTCAGAAATTGCCGTCTGTTGTTCCGGTTCTGTGCGGAGTGGATGGGATTTATTACCCAAAGGCTGCAAAATCTCAATTTGAGCAGGAAATAACCAATTTTTATGTGCAGTTTTCTGCAATCCCGTATGCAGAATTGTATACCGTGACTGACCCCATTATTAAGATTGCACTCTGTGCGATGGATGGTTCCTTGGAACATGCTTATACTGCTTTGCGGGAACGGTTCGGAGAAAATTATGAGATCGTCATTTCCGGAGATGTCTGGATGGATATGATGTGCAAGCAGGTCAGCAAGGGCAATGCACTTTCCGATATTCAGTCACTTTTGCAGGTTTCTCCAGCAGAAACAATGGCATTTGGCGATTATCAGAATGATATTTCCATGTTTGCAAAGGCAGATTACAGCTATGCCATGGGACAGGCAAGCGATGCGGTCAAGCAACATGCACGATTTGTTGCACCGCCCAATACGGAAAATGGTGTTGTACGGACAATCTGTGAAGTCTTACAAATAACAGAGAAGGAATTTATGCAATGAAAAAGCATATATGGCTGCCGCTCAGTATTTGGTTTTCTGTGTTGCAGTGTTTTTGCTGGAACTGGAAACTTCCGGTTTCTGCGGAAACAACACAGACTTTGCGAACGGCAGACGGAATTTATTATGAAATTCTGGACAATCAAGCAGTGCAAATTACCGGCTCGAAAGATACCCTCTCGGAACTCGTTGTTCCCAATGAGATTGACGGGCTGCCTGTGACGAAAATCAAAGACTATGCCTTTGTGAATCATACACGGCTGCGGTCGGTGTGTATCTCGGAATCTGTGCAGGAAATTGGAAGCTATGCGTTTATCGATTGCAGTCGGCTCGAAACGATTACCGTTCCAGATACGCTGCAGGATGTGGGCTGGGGAATTTTCTCCCATACCCCTTGGTTGAATGCACAGACAGATCCCTATGTCATCATCGGCAATCAGATTCTGATTGCTTATAAGGGAACTTCTGAGGATGTTGTGATTCCAGATGGTGTTCGCATCATTGCTGGATTTACATTTGAGAATGACATGACCATTCAATCTGTACAGCTGCCAGATTCTTTGATTTCGCTAAATGCCTATGCATTCGCAGGCTGCCGAAATTTGCAGGAACTGCAACTGCCAGGACAGCTGCAAAAAATCGGAGCGAATGCATTTTTTGAGTGCAAGCAGCTGCAAAGTATGAATGTTCCGGATACTGTACAGCAAATCGGCGAGCAGGCGTTTTATCAGTGCAATGCCCTGCGATGTATTCGATTGCCGGAGGGCATCACGGAAATCAGCACCCGAATGTTCTACCATTGTACAGCATTGCAGGAGATTTCCATTCCCGATTCTGTCCGGCATATTGCCCCCGGAGCATTTCAGGGGTGTACATCATTGACAGCAGTTGTGCTGCCGGAACGGTTGATTAGTGTTGGAGAATCTGCCTTTGCGGAGTGCAGCAGATTGCAGCAGATTCTGTTTCGCAGCGTTGCCTGTACACTGGACAGTTCCGAAACCACATTTCCGGAGCAGGCAATTTTAGTTTCTGAGCCGAACGGCAGTTTCCGCAACTATGCAGATACTTATCAGCGTTCTTTTGTAGCATTGCCCATTTCTTATGGGGATGTGGATGACGATGGAAAAATCGATGTTTCAGATGCGGTTCTGATTCTGGTCGCTTATGCAAAAAGCTGTGTCGATCAGCCGAACAGCTTTAGCGATCGGCAGAAAATCGCCGCAGACTATAACCAAGATGGAAAAATAGAAGTCGGTGACGCTGTGCAGGTGCTGACCTCCTATGCAAAGCTGGCAGCCGGACAGCAGCTGCCATAAATTCGTTGGAAATGAAAAAAGTTTGTTAATTTTTAAAAAACGTGCTTGACAAAACAACAGGGCTGTATTATAATGTCTAACTGTGTGGCATTGCCACATGAGAAAAGTACAATCAGAAAAGGAGGAAACTTATGCCAACGTTTAACCAGTTAGTCCGTAAGGGAAGAAAGGTTCAGGCTGTTAAGTCCACTGCACCGGCTCTGCAAAAGGGTTACAATGCAAAGAAGAAGGTAACAACTGATCAGAGTTCTCCGCAGAAGAGAGGCGTGTGCACCGCAGTTCGTACTGCTACACCGAAGAAGCCGAACTCTGCTATGCGGAAAATTGCCAGAGTTAAGCTGACCAACGGTTATGAAGTAACTTCATACATCCCGGGTATTGGTCACAATCTGCAGGAACACAGCGTGGTTCTGATCCGTGGCGGCCGTGTTAAGGACCTGCCGGGTGTTCGTTACCACATCATCAGAGGCACTTTGGATGCTCAGGGCGTTGCAAACAGAATGCAGGCTCGTTCCAAGTATGGTGCTAAGAGACCGAAGGCTGGCAAGAAGTAAGATTCTGCCAACGACCAAAACAGGAATTACAACTACCACAGGAAGCGTGTGGAGATCATATAGATGTCCGAAGGGACACAGCGATCCTCTGCATTGGCTTCTGACGGTCGGCAGGCGAAAGCTTGCTTGAACGAGTACCTGTGAATTCACGAGAAGCAGCGGCTTCGCTGCAAACAAGCAAATAATGTGAAGGAGGGAAGCGAAAATGCCAAGAAGAGGTAAAATCGCAAAACGTGACGTGCTGGAGGATCCGATTTACAAATCCAAGCTCGTAACCCGTCTGATCAACAATGTAATGGTTGACGGTAAGAAGGGCGTTGCACAGAAGATAGTTTACGGTGCATTCGACATCGTTTCCGAAAAGACCGGTAAAGAAGCATTGGAAATGTTCGAACAGGCAATGGAAAATGTAATGCCGGTTCTGGAAGTAAAGGCTCGCCGTATGGGTGGTGCAACTTACCAGGTTCCGATGGAAGTTCGTCCGGAACGCCGTCAGACACTGGGTCTGCGTTGGATTACAAAGTATTCCAGACTGCGGAACGAAAAGACCATGAAGGAACGTCTTGCAGGCGAAATCCTCGATGCACTGAATAATACAGGCGGTGCATGCAAGAAGCGTGACGATACTCATAAGATGGCAGAAGCAAACAAGGCATTTGCTCACTACCGTTGGTAATCGGACTGCCTTTGTAAAAGAAATAGGAGGATTACTATGGCAAGAGATTGTTCCCTGGAAAATACCAGAAATATCGGCATCATGGCTCACATCGATGCTGGTAAGACAACGACCACGGAGCGTATCTTGTTCTACACCGGTATCAACCATAAGATTGGTGAAACCCACGAGGGTGCATCGACTATGGACTGGATGGAACAGGAAAAGGAAAGAGGTATTACCATTACCTCCGCTGCAACCACTGCATACTGGGGTGGTCACAGAATCAACATCATCGACACTCCGGGACACGTTGACTTCACTGTAGAAGTAGAACGTTCTTTGCGTGTATTGGATGGTTCTGTTACCGTTTTCTGTGCAAAGGGCGGTGTTGAACCGCAGTCTGAAACCGTTTGGAGACAGGCTGATAAGTATCAGGTTCCGAGAATGGCGTATGTCAATAAGATGGACATCATGGGTGCAAACTTCTACCGTGTTGTAGAAATGATGCACGACAGACTGAAGTGTAATGCTGTTCCGATTCAGCTGCCGATCGGTGCTGAAAGCGATTTCAAGGGCATCATCGACCTGGTTGAAATGAAGGCTTACGTTTACTATGATGACCTCGGAAAAGATATTCGTGTGGAAGAAATTCCGGACGATATGAAGGAAAAGGCAGAAGAATATCGTGCTTCTTTGATGGAACACGTTGCTGAGCAGGACGATGCATTGATGGAAAAGTACTTCGCTGACGAAGAAATCACCATTGATGAAATCAAGGCTTGCATTCGGAAGTCTACTATTGCAAATACCATGGTACCGGTTGTTTGCGGTACTTCTTATAAGAACAAGGGCGTACAGAAGCTGCTGGATGCCATTGTTGATTACATGCCGTCTCCGCTGGACGTACCGTCTATTAAGGGTACGAATCCGGAAACTGGCGAAGAAGAATTCCGTCATTCTTCTGATACAGAACCGTTCGCAGCTCTGGCATTTAAGATCGCAACAGACCCGTTCGTTGGTAAGTTGTGCTTCTTCCGTGTATATTCTGGTACCGTTGACGCAGGTTCTACCGTGCTGAACGCAACCAAGGATAACAGAGAAAGAATGGGACGGATCCTTCAGATGCATTCCAACCACAGAAAGGATATCGAAACCGTATATGCTGGTGATATCGCTGCTGCTGTTGGTCTGAAGAATACCACAACTGGTGATACCCTCTGCGACGAAAAGAATCCGATCATTCTGGAATCCATGGAATTCCCAGAACCGGTTATTCAGCTCGCAATCGAACCGAAGACCAAGGCTGGTCAGGAAAAGATGGGCATCGCTCTGGCAAAGCTGGCAGAAGAAGACCCGACCTTTAGAACTTATACCGACGAAGAAACTGGTCAGACCATCATCGCTGGTATGGGCGAACTGCATCTGGACATCATTGTTGACCGTCTGTTGCGGGAATTTAAGGTAGAAGCAAACGTTGGTGCTCCGCAGGTATCCTATAAGGAAACCATTAAGGGCGAAGCTGACGTGGATTACAAGTATAAGAAGCAGTCCGGTGGTAGCGGTCAGTACGGTCATGTTAAGATCCGTGTAAGACCGAACGAATCCGGTAAGGGCTACGAATTCATCAACAAGATTGTCGGCGGTTCCATTCCGAAGGAATATATCCCGGCTGTCGATGCTGGTATCCAGGGTGCAATGCAGGCTGGTATTCTGGCAGGCTATCAGGTTGTTGACGTATCTGTAGAACTGTATGATGGTTCTTACCACGAAGTTGACTCTTCTGAAATGGCATTTAAGATCGCTGGTTCTATCGCATTCAAGGAAGCAATGCGTCAGGCTCAGCCGGTTTTGATGGAACCGATTATGAAGGTTTCTGTTATCGTGCCGGATGAATACGTTGGTACAGTTATCGGTGACCTGAGTTCTCGCCGTGGCCAGATTCAGGGCCAGGAAACCAGAACCGGTACCGTACAGGTAGACGCTTTGGTGCCGCTGTCCGAAATGTTCGGTTACACCAACGACCTGCGTTCGAACACTCAGGGTCGTGGTCAGTACACCATGGAACCGCATAGCTACCAGGAAGTACCGAAGAATATTGCTGAAAAGATTATGGCTGCCAGAAAGAAGTAATGCACATTTTCTGAAAATCAGAAGAAATTTCTGTGTTTTTTTGAAAAAAGACTTGCATTTTTCTTGGAAATCTGGTACAATAGTCTTATCACATATCACGGCATAAGCAAGAATAATTTTTAGGAGGATTTTTCCAATGGCAAAGGCTAAATTTGAAAGAACCAAACCGCATGTTAACATTGGTACCATCGGTCACGTTGACCATGGTAAGACCACTTTGACTGCTGCTATCACAAAGACTCTGGCTCTGAAGGGTCAGGCTCAGTACGAAGCTTACGATATGATCGATAAGGCTCCGGAAGAAAGAGAACGTGGTATCACAATCAATACCGCTCACGTTGAATACGAAACTGAAAAGCGTCACTACGCTCACGT
>OGRL01000516.1_pt1 | contig 33328 bp, 44 predicted proteins | sample 1553481 | NCBI WGS metagenome assembly OGRL01 (sample SAMEA2580036, study PRJEB22360) | human gut metagenome
CCTCCACCTTGATGTCGAGCAGACCATTGCCCTCCTTTTCCGTGTCCACGGCGGACAGCAGCGGCGCAAGGCCAGACACGAGCGGCAGAACGAGCGCTGCCAGTTCGCCGGTCATGTTTGCTGCTTTGAACGCCGGGAGCGGACGGATGTAGAAGATGTTCTCGCCCACGTTTACTTCGCGGGTTTCGAGCTGCTTCAGATTATTCATCAGCGTCCTCCTTACTCTTTCAGGGTTGCATCGCCGGTGTCAAGCTCCCACTCGCGGTTGTTGGACTCTTTGCCGAAGCCGCGGGATGCGGGCTTGGCGGGCCATGCCGCGTCGGAACTGAACACCATGCCGCCCTTCAGGTCTTTAATCAGGATCGGGAACATACCGTCGCCGGTCTGACGGTCCTGCTTGAAGCGGTTCTGCAGAAAGCTGTTCGTCTCGGAGGTCTGCAGCACGGTCAGCTTCACGATGTAGGTATCATCGGGGCTGATGCTGCGGACGATTTCGCCGTCGCAACCGACCTTCTTAGTGACACCGTCTCCATTCGGGTCGATGGTGATAAAGCTGTCGTCGGCGTAGCCGGCGACAATGTGGTTGCCGAGCGCAATCGTGACCTCTTTCGGGTTGTAGGTCTTAATCTTGCCCATCTCTCAGTTCCTCCTTCCTTACAGTTCGTAGGTCAGGCTGCCCTTGAGCTCGGCGAAGTGGATCGCACCGGCCAGTCTGGCCTTGAACTTGCACTTCGTCAGTTTACGGGACGCCTTCTCGGACGCGGACAGGCTGGCCGCCAGAGGAACGGACGTGACGTAGCCGGGGATCTCGGTGCCGTCCTCGTCGAACTCGCTCTCGGCGATGCCGCCGGCGTCCTGACCGGACTTCAGCGAGGCAATCATCTGGTTCTGCACCAGAGAGATACCCGCGTCGGTGTACGGCACCTTCGGGCGGGTGACGAACAGATTGACAACGCGAAGCTGCATATCGTTCTTCAGCCAGTCGCGGAACCGGATGATGTCCGCCCACTCGTTGCCGATGACCTTGCCGTTCATGCTCAGGTTCTTGCTTCCAACCGTGATGAAGTAGTTCAGGCTCTCGTCGGCCAGAGCCTTCATCTCCGTGCTGGTCAGCTTGGACGGGTACACAGAAGCAAGCTGCTTGAAGGCAGTCGTCTCGCTACCGGACTCGTAGTTCAGCCACTTCGCAACGAACGCCACGTTGATGTAGCGGTTCGCGGGCGGGATGTCCTCGTCGGCCTGATCCGTAGTCTCGCGGCCATAGACGCCCAGAGTGCGGAAGTAGACGTTGCCGACAGACGGCTGTACCAGATCCTCACCGTCCTTGCGGACGGTGCCGGGGGCTGCGAAGCAGTCCAGTTCCGTGTAGCAGAAGAGCTTCTCCTGCGTTTCCATGTACGCGGCGATCTCCTCGTACTTGGCGGGGTCAACGCCCGCGGTGCAGAGCACGTACCAACCGGAGGTAGCCAGAGCGCGGGCAATAGTCGTTGCCGGGGTCTCCAGTTCAGTGTCCGCGGTGTTGGCAGGCTCATTGTCCTCGGCGGCCTGCGTGGCAGGCGCGTCGGGGTCAGGGTACGAAACGGCCACGGTGTAGAGCACCGCAGTACCGCCGGCCTTGTTCACCTCGACGGTGAACTGCTCCTCGTCGCCCTTGTCAATCTTCTTCAGGCGGCTCCACACAGGACAAGCCTTGAAGCTGGCACCGTCGGTAATGGCGGTGCCCTCGATGGTCGCGGTATAGCCGTCGGCGATCAGCGCCGCCAGCATATCGAAAAGGCCGGTGTTCTTGACGCCGGTGATGGGGCCGTCCAGAACCATGCTCAGCTTGCGGGCAGACTCCTTGAAGGAGATGGCGCAGCCGGTAAGGCCCTCTTTCTTGCCCGCATACTGCGCGACCGCAGCATTGGTGTCCTTGATGGTCTGGCCGGCCACAACAGCGCCTTCGGAGAGCTGCTGAACAGCGATATACACCGCCGTCGGGCGAGGACTCTGAGCGAAGGCCACGCTTGCGGCAAGGCCGACGGGGTCGGCATCCGCGCCGCTTGTGACGAAGCCGGCGTCTTCCACTTCGCTGATGTCAGAGTAAACCCCAACGCGGGCCGGGGACTTGGCGCCAGTCTTCGGCGCAGGACCCATAATCAGCAGATTGTCGAAGCTGGTATCATCCACAATCGGGGTTGCGATGTCGATGTCTACCGTGGCAATCATGTCGTAGTTCTTACTCATTGCCTGTTTCCTCCTTTATCTCAACTTCGGTGAAGTAGCCGGTTTCTTCCTTTGCCAGCTCTTCGGTTCCGCCACCGCTGGCGGACGGCTCGAATGTCGGAACGACGATAGGCTCCTCCTCGTCGCCCCAAGGCCCGGACTTGCTATCAGTCTCAGGCGGCTCGGTAGGCGTGTAGGTCGGCTCCTGCGTTTCCGGGTCTTTCTCGCCTGTGGGGTACTGCAGGCTGCTTTCCAGCAGCGCCGTGGAAGCTCCCACTGCCTTCTGGGTAAAATAAAACTGAACCGTCAGGCGCGAACGAAACTCGTAGCTCGTATCGTTCACAACACCTGTCAGGTTCAGCACATCGCCGTCAATCAGGATGCTCACATCGTTCTGATGGCTCCATTGGACGGTATGCTCGGAATTGAGGAAGTCGGCAAAGGACAGCATATCGTCCACCGCGTTATCCTCGTATGCCACGACCTTCCCTGACACTTCATCGACGACCGGCGAACCGTTCGTGAACAGATCCACCGTGATCGAGAAGCGGGAGAGGTAATGCCCGACGACCTCGCCATCTACGAACGTGTAGTTCGGAGCCTGCGGGCGGTGGACGTTGCCGGGGGTCAGCACCACAAGCGGCTCTTTTTGCTTGGCCGTGCGGCTCTGATTGGCGAATACGACGTTGGCGCCGCCGAAATACTGCTGGGTCAGAGCGCGGAACAGCTCCTTGGCCTGCCCTACTCTCATGGCGTATCACCTCCGTCGGTCGGCTTTGCGAGCGACAAGAAGCCCTCCTCGTCAATCACCAGCCCGGAATCGTCCTTGATGCGCACCACGCCGACGGTGTCTGCGGACGCAATGGGGAAATTCGTAATGGGCGGGATCTCCTGCTGGGTCTTCCCCGCTGTTGCTGGGTCATCCTGCGGCGGGTCTTCGATGTCCGAAGCCCGTGCGCCGTCTGTCGGCACGAGGCAGAACTGATAGTTCAAGTGCGACAGCACCGTATGATCCCACGGCTGGGCGGCGGTACACTCGTACCAGTCGCCCATGTAGTACAACAGGTCGCCCTTGATGCCCGTTGCTTCGCTGGCCGGTATCAGCACATCGGTTCCGTGGCCTTCCAGATGCTTCATCTTGCGTTCGCCCTCGGGCAGCGCAAGCATGGCGTCCGAACCCATCGGGTGGACGTGCAAGCTGGCTACGAAGTCCTCGTGATCCGCGGTGATGTAGCCGCGAATGTTCTGCGGCTCTTTGAACCGGCGTACCCAGTATTTCTTGTTGAACAGCGTAATGTTCACGGTCAATCACCTCGTTCCTTGATGACGAAGTCAACCGACTGCCTCATGTGGCCGGTGTCTATCAACGGCTGCTCGGACTTTTTCTTCTTGATGGTGGATGGCTTATTCGCCACGAAACCGCCATCGACGATCTCCTGCTGCACAAGGCCCTTGCAGAAGACGCCCAAATCCTTGAGGGCCTTTTCGGTCGTGCCGCCCTCGGCCAGCGTCTTGTTGACCTGCTCACAGGCCGCTTTCAGTTCGGGCTCGTGGTTCTCAAAGCTCTGTCGCATGAACGGTCTGGCTGGGCTGTCAGAGGTGCCGAGTTCGTTGTACGCGGCCACGTCCGCAAGGGATGTGCCGTCTTCGTAGGTCTGGCCCTCTTGGAACCCGACCTGCACTTCAAGCCGGGAGAGCTTCTGCAGTTGCTCGAAATACCTTCTGCCCTCAGGCGTCAGGTCTGAAATGCTCAACGCCATTACGGTTCCTCCCTGTCAACAGAGAGCGTCCCGTCCGGTTCCAGCTTCAAGCCAGAGCCGGGGCGTACCTTGATGCCGCCGAGGACGGCGTCAGAGGCGACAGGCACGATACACGGATTGTTCTTCCCTTTGCCGCCAGAGCTGTCAAGCTCACCGCTGCAATGGATTGGGACAATAACCATCCGTCGGAGTTGGAGAAATTGAACGCCGTAAGCGGTCAAACCGAGTTCGGCATCCGTTGCGAGGTTGGAACTCTGATTCGCCCCGAAGCTGATGCTGCTCCCGCCCTCGGACACGCTTCCAACAGCGAAACCGATGCCGATAGCGCCCATATCTCCGAGCGGATTCTCGCCATACCCGGCCATCTTCAGCTTGTGGCAGACGAGATAGGCAATCGCCTGTTCATACAGCTTCCCGAACTGCTTACGGCTCACCATAGGGCGAACCATCTCCACCCAAAGGTGAAGCTCCGCGTCGGTCAGGGAGATGAACTCTTTCCCGATCAGTCGGATGTACTGGATGGCCTTCATGGCGCTCACTCCTTACTTGTTCTCGTCGGCAGCCTTCTGGAAGGCGGCCTTCTTTGCGGCGTCAGCCTTGGCCTTATCCTCTGCGGCCTTCTTGGCAGCAGCTTCCGCCTCAGCCTTGGCCTTCGCGTCAGCTTCAGCCTTTGCCTTGGCTTCCGCCTCAGCCTTCGCCTTAGCCTCGGCCTCCTCGGCCAGCTTTCTCGCAGCGGCCTCTTCGACAGCCTTCTGGAAGGCGGCCTCACTCTCGTCGGTCTCCAGCAAACCCTTGGCGATGAACGCCTGAATGGCGGGCAGCTTGAGGGTGGCCTCGTTGATGTCCATAGACGCATCGGGCATGAGGATCGTCGTGCCGATGTTGATAATCTTGGAGCCCTTATTTCTGATCTTCATGATGAACCTCCTGTTATTCGTGGGCTGCCGCAGGGTGGCTCCTCGACAGCCTGACGTTATTCTCGATTGACGCAAATGTTATGGGGAGATTGCCGCGTGGCAACCTCCCCACAAAAATTTTCCCCTCTTAGGACACGCCGACCGCGATCAGAGCGGACAGCGGGTAGTAGACAATGACGCCAGCGGTGCGGGCCTCGCAGAGAATGATGGTCTCCAGCTTCTCGACCTGCAGGGGGTACTGGTAGAACGGCATCGGGTTCTCCAGAGTCAGCTTGCGGGGGTCGTTCTTGAACAGGAACGCCACGCCCTGAGGATTGCCGCCAACCGCGTAGGGGTTGGTCTCGGGAGAGTCGGCATCCAGCTCAGCGGTAGACACGACGTTCTTGATGTACGGAGCGTGCTCCTGAATGAACGCCAGAACCGTGGTGCTGGTGTCGGGAATGCGGCGGGTGGAGATGTCCATGAACACGTCAGCGGGGACACACAGGGTATCGGGGCGCTCGACGTTCTTGGTGATCTTCGCAACCTGCTTCGCCATGCCGTTCACGTCGGCGAGGATCTCGTCGGCGGACTTGTCGGCCCACTTGGTCTTGCCGCCGGCATTGGCGCCGATGGTGTAGAGAGGAATATTCTGGCCGTCGGACAGAACGCCCATCAGGCCGCTTTCCTCGTCGCCGCACCATGCGATCTTGTTGGTCAGGGCGTCGATCTGGTAACGAGCGGACTCACCCTTGCGGGCGTCCAGAGACTTGCCAGCCAGACGAGAAGCCCGCATCTCCTGAGCGGAGTAGCCGTAGCTGTCGCCAATGGACTTGATCTTGGCGAAGCTGGGCTTGCCGGTCACGTCCGCACGGGGCAGGTCGGTGGAGTAGTTGTCGATAATCTTCGCCAGACCGGTCTTGTCGTAGGTGTAGTAGGTGATGGTCTCCGCGCCGGGGTCGGCCTCGGAGCTCTGCGGGAACAGGTGCAGGGCCGTCAGTTCGGGGTACTCGACGTCGTAGGACTGAGCCTTGACGTGGTCGAGTTCACGGGCGAAAAAGACGGAAGCATCCTCGGCACTATCGAAGCGAGTGCCCTCGGAAGCCATGATAGCCTTGGGGATCTTGGAGCCCCGCAGGGTCATGGCCTCGTCGCTATCATAGTTCATGTGCTTTTTGGTAGCCATAATTCACGTTCCTCCTTTTCTTACGCCTGAGCCTGATTGAACAGCTCAATCGGGGCAATCTGGGCGTTGGTATCGACGCCGCCGACAAAGCGGGCCTTGACGGCGATGGTGGCGGGGTCGCCCTGATGGCTTTCGCCAGAAGCAGGGGTGCCAGCCTCGTTGGTGAAGCAGCCAGCCTCTTCGCCCTCGGTAATCAGGTAAACGCTGTCACCGTAGGCAGGCTCGACGCCCTCAGCCACGCGGCCGTAAATCTTGCCGTAGCGCATGACGCCAACGGCAGCACCCTTGCGAACGGCGAGCTTGCCCTCCAGATCGTACTCGGTGGTGCGGTTGTTGGTGGTGATGCCCTCGAACTTGGCGGCGGTAGTGGCCTTCTTGGGCAGGGCGATATTGACACCGGGCTTGCTGCCCTGAACGACGCCCGCGCCGAACTTCAGGACGCCGTTCTCCTCTTCATTGAGGAAAGTGTCGATCTGGTGCGGCGCGACATCAACGATACCGCCAGCCGCGCCAATAGGGGTGGAATAGCCGTACTTGGTCTGAGCACTCATGTTACTTTTCCTCCTTTGCTCTATTCTGGCGACGCTCGATCATCTTCTGACGGGCGGAATCAGCGGAACCGACGCCGTTGCTGACAGGGGTGCGAGAGTCGCGGTTGAACATCTGCTTCTTCTGGTAGCCAACGTCCTTCTTGGAGCGGGACTCGACATCGGCGACGGCGTACTCGAACGCAGCGTTCACGAACGCATCGCTCTTGCCGTCCAGACGCATCTCGGGACGCACAGCCTTGATGATGGCCTTCTTGGCGGCGGAGATGCTCATATCCTCAACACCGTCGAGGTTCAGGGCCTTACCGATCATGCCGATCTTCACGCGCTGGCGGATGATGGCGTCGATGCCGTCGGCGTTCAGGACTTCGCCCTGGGTGTGGTCGGCGGGCGTAGCGGTGGGGATGGGGTCATCGTCGCTGTCCTGATTGTCGGTGTCGTCGTCGCCCTCGTCGTTGTTCTCGTCGGTGGTGTCATCACCTTCGTCGGTCTGAGGATCGGTGCAGCCAGCCTCGTCGAACTCCTTCTGCGCGAGCAGAGTGTCGATGATGTCGAACAGGATGTCCATGTCCTCGTCCTGATTGGCAATGACGCCCTTCGCGGACTCCAGATCCTCAGGGTCGCCGTCAGCATCGCGGCGGTCACGGTTGTCCTTGACAGCCGCCACCTTATCCTCGACAGTCTGAGGCTCCTGACCGGCGGGAGCGACAACGGTATCGTCGTCATCCTGCGCGGCAGCGGGGGCGTTGGTGGGCTTGGCGCTGACTACGGGATCAGTACCCTCGGTGGGGTCCTCGTCGGTCTTGGCGGCGAGGCGCTGAGCACGGCGGGCCTTGTACTCCTCGATGGCCTTGGCGAGCTCTTCCGGGGACAGAACGCCATCAGCGCGACGAGCATTCTTGGGAGCATTTTTCTTCTTCATGACTTTTCCTCCTTTGAGAGTTCTTGCAGGATCACGGCCATCAATATTTAACCGCGCCTGTTCACCGGCTCTGGCTTCCCGGACCAAGGCCAAGTGGTTGATGCGGATGTCCCGCTGGATGGCGTCGTAGTGCTGGCCGTTCCACTCACCCGGCGTTTCATCGAGCGTCAGATTGTAGCCGAGGGACAGTTCCTTCAGGCCGCAATACCGCATCTCGTCGGTGTTGTGAATAACGATCTCCGCACGGACGTCATCCCCGCTTCGATACCCTTCCGTCAGAATGGTGCCGATCTGATGCTTCTGGACGTTGTCCTTGTCCACCAGACCCGCATCATGCGTGATGATGATGGGCTTGCCCTGATACGATGCAAGGCTCTCAGCAGCGAAGACTTCCTCAGGGAGCCGAAGCTCCCTCCTGACGCTCCCGTCAGGGTTGGTGTACTCGAAGATACCCGTGCTGGTCAGGATCGGCCTGTCCATCAGGTAGCCTTCGGGAGTGAAATACGTCTGGTTCAGCGGGAGGCTGTCCAGACGGATCACCTGAGATAATTTCGGGGCCTCACTCATTGGGCCCACCTCCTTTCGGAGTGTTCTGCAGCGTGAGCATCACTTCTTCTCCTCACTCTGCCCGTTGTCTCCGTCACCGTCCCCGGCCTTTTCAGCGGTCAGGTCGCCGGCAGCGAAGACGCTTCCGCCCTCGTCGGCGTTGGTTTCCTCTGCCGCAGCCACAACGGCCTTGGTGAGTTCCAGCGTCAAAATCTGGACGTGCTCGATCTCGTCGAGAAGCAAACCCTGATACACGTCGGTCAGGTCGGGGGCATTCTGCTCCACATCCTGCACTCCCATAGCAAGAGAGTCGAGCTTTTCGCTCACCTTGCCAAGCTGACGCGCAAGACTGCTGATTGCACAAGCGTTCTTCACGGCTTTTCCTTCCTTTCTTCTGAATTTGGCGCCGGGTGTGCCCCTGCGGGAGCGTCACGGCTTCGGGTGGGTCTATATCTGGTCATCGCACTCACCACCTATTCGCTCTTTCCGAAGCGGTCACGATGGAAGGTGCGTTCCCATTCAGTGAACTTATCCCTCTCGACTACCTCAGGCGAACAGTTCTTGCCGCAGCGTTTGCGGCTGCGCTTGCAGATGCAAACGGTCTTGCCGTTCTGGAAGTCGATGAAGACCTTGATCTTCTCTTTCGTTTCCATGTCCTCTCCTCCTCCTCGCCTGATTATTTCATGGGGATATTCACCCCGTCGTAGTCGAACACGGGGATTGCCACACAGCGGCAACAGTAATCCTCGCCGGGGTGGCATTTGCGGCCGGTGTAGACTCGGCCGGCCTTGGTGTCGTACCACATCTCAGGCGGGTCGTTCCAATCGAAGGTCTTCCCGTTCAGCGCCGCATGGCACGGGCGGACGCGGGAATCGTGGGACGTAGACCACCGATACTTCTTGCAGCCGGCGTCGGTCTGCTGCATCTTCGTGATCTGTGCGTTCAACGTCGCAAGCTGGTCACGGGCCAAAAGCTGGGCGTGGCGCTTGGACGTGCCGTACTCGCTCTGGATGTCCTTCTGGATGTCGCGGATCGGCCGACCGTTCAGGTAGCCGTCCAGAATGATTTGCCGCATATTGCCGAGCGTCTCGGTCGGCAGGCTCTTGATGTAGGCCACGTTCTCGGCGATCCACCTTTGGATGGCCTGCTCGTACAGCTCGCCCGAGTAGTAGTCGTCCAGAATGTCGATGCCCAGCGTGTCCTTGACGGCGCGTTTCCACTCTCGCACTGAGGTGTTCTGCGTCATCTTGGCGATCCGCTGGATTTTGCTGTCGAGGCCGAACTGCGCGATGCGCTTTTCCAGAGCTGCAGACACTTCCTGAAGCATCTGACGGATGCGGGCATCGAGGTCGCGGCTGTCATCCAGTCGGGAGTCTCCACGCCGTTCCCGCTTGTACTCGTTCATCATGGCGGGCAGTTTCTTCTTCAGTTCCTCGTTCAGCAGCCGCATATAGGCGCCGGCGATGCGCCGGTACTCACGCTCTGCAGATTGCGGGTATTGCGGGGTGGTCTTCGCAGGAAGGGGTCTATTCCCCCGAAACTTGGGGCGTACAGCCTTTTTAACCGCCTCTTGGTATTGGTTGTTGGTCAAAGACAAAGCCCCCTTTACGGTCATTTACGCAGGTTTGGCGATGGGTTGCGGGCATAAGAAAAGCAGGGCGGTCATTGTCCGCTCTGCCTATTTCCCATCTACCTCTGAAACAACTTCGAGGCAGTAGACGTCAGGTATGGTGCAGATCCTCCGATTTCACCCGGTCTGCCCTCATGTCCAAAATTTCCAGATCCGGGGCCACCGTCGAGATCGGAGGAATCCCCTCTATTTTCGACTTCCTCAAGCGTAAGTTTCACGGCTTTGTATTTCCCAACGGAATAATCAGGGTCGGTATCAAGAACCTTGAATCTTGCCTTCTTGGAATACAGGACTTCATCCATGTCGACGTCGGCCACATCCTTGATGGAAACACCACTCTTCGACTTGCATTCAAGCACAACGTTGTACGAATCAGGGTCATCACCGTCTCTGGATCTGAACACTCTCTTTAGAGCATCATCCCCAGTAGACCAGCTTGACAGATGACCGAGTCCGAACGTGCTGTCCCCTGACGACTCTGCGATGAACTTATCAAAGGCATCCTTGTCCATTGTCATCGCGCGCTTGGTCGTACCTGCGTACTTGTCTGAGAGTGAAATCGCTTTTTCAATGGCCGCTGCGCTCTTTTCGGCGGTAGCCTTTTCTTCACTGTCCATCAGTGAACCGCGCGTCGCATATACACCCGAGTACCCAGCAGAAGCCGCCACGACATCCTTATAGTTCCTTGTGTAGTCCGATGTCGCATCGACCATTTCCTGCACTTCACGGTCGCTCAGCTCGCGTCCAGCATTCTTACTCCACTCTGATTTCTTTGCAGAGTAAACGCCTCTTTCAAGTCCATGGCTGGTTTCGCCGTTATATGGGGAGGTGTTTCCTTCGCGTTCCTCCGAGCCGCCGATCTCGCCTTTACGTCCATTGTGTCCAAAATTGCCACTCCCCGGTCCGCCATCCTCTTCAAAAGGGTCGCGTTCACCTCGGAGAACCGCCTTCAGGAGCTTCACATCGTCTGCAAACGGCTGGAACAGCGACGGGGTCAGCAGTTCGATTTCCTCCAGCGTCCTGAACTGCGGGTCGGCCATTTCGCCATCCACGCAATTCGGCTCGCCTTCGTACTCAGTACACAGGAAGATGTACGGCTGAATGCCGGTGTCAGGCTCCATAGGACCTCGGCCGAGCGGGATCAGCTCCTTCGGGCTGATGCCGAACTCTTCCTCTGCTTCACGGAACGCCGCCTGCTTCGGAGATTCGCCTTCCTTGATGTGACCGCCGGGGCCACAAATCAGGCCGTGGCCGAACTCCGTCTTTCTGGTTCCACTCAGAACCTCGCCCTGAGAGACCACCAGAACGCCTACACAGGCTTTTGTATCTTCTGGGGTAGATGTATTCCCATCACCCTTGACATCCTGTACCGAGGCTTTAGCGCGATTTTGCGGGGCATTGGCGGCTGACTGTTGACGTTCCTCGTCGCTCATGTCCTGCGGCAGCTTGGTCGCAGCAGGTGCGGCAGCGGGAGCTTCACCGTCTCCGCCGGGGTCTTTCTTGTGCTCTTCGGTGCTGGTGCCCTCGGCATAGTCAGCGAACTGGCCCTGCTCGAAAATGCTCTGCCCAACGTCACCGGAAACCTGACCGCCCTCCGCAGGCTCGTCGGGGAACAGATCCTCGTCGTCGTATTCGTCGAGCATATTCTCGACGTCGAACTCCTCGCTGTCGGCCAGCTTGGCGCGAACCTCACTCGGGTCGATAACCTGCTTGTCGATGTAAAGCTGGGCAGTCTGCGCTCTGGTGAACTGTGTCTGCGCCCGCTTCTGGTCAAGGTCTGCCTGCTCCGTGTCGCTGAGCGACCACAGGGGGTTGAACTCCACCTTGATCTTCGGCACTTCATCGACCTCGCCGGTACGGACGCCAGCTTGGAAGATGACCGACAGCAGGTAACGCAGGTTCTTCTTCACCATGCGCTTCTGGATGCGCTCCAGATAGTTGTACCAGTTCTCCAGATCAGCGTCGCCGGTAGCGTTCATGCCTGCCGGTGAACGGCCAAAAAGGATGGTCTGTGGAATCGAGGTCAGCGCCGACAGGAAGTTGCAGGTCGAGTCGATGACGTCGGAGACACCGCTGAACTGGAACTGCCTGAAGTCGTAGTCCTCGCCTTCACTGTCAATGGTGATGCTGTTCAGCAGGCCGCGGGCCATGTCAATCGTCTGCAGACGGCGCAAGACTCTGTCCTCGCCCTCTTCGGTGGCAAGCTCTGCGGCCAGATCCTTCATCTTGTAGACCGCCTGAACAGAGCGGTCAAGCAGCTTCGTTGCGCTGCCGTGGGCCACTTCCGCGTCGCGGATGGCTCTATTGATGCGCACATACTCCGGGATGCCCCAGAGTTGGTAAATCGAGTTGGTCGTGTTCTCGGGCAGGATGCCGTTCTGGAAGACCAGACACCTGCTGTCGTGGACGGTGAACGTGCCGGTGCGGCTCGTCACGTGGTAGAACTCGGGCATACCGAGGCGGGAGCCTCTGGTGCGGAACGGGTCACGCGGGTCGTAGGAGAACATACTCTGATAGTCGGGCTGGATCACCGAGCGGTCATAGACGCGAATATCGTCAATCGACCGGATGTTGCGCCAGTCCAGAGGCTCGTCGATGCCGCGGCCGTCGTTAATCATCATCACGGCGATGGAGCCGCCGAAGAGCCGCGCCCAGCGGATGGCGGTCATGGCCGTTTCTTCCCAGTCCAGCTCGTCGAGGGCCTCCGTATAGAAGTCCTCGATTTTCTGGTCTTTGGTGCTCTCCAGCGTGAAGCCGTGCTTGATGGCCTCCTCTGCGGGCGTGTCGATGATTTTCGCAAACAGGCCGTTGCCCTCGTAGTACATGGTGAGCAGTTCATCGGGAACCACAGGCTCGGCACGGAACCGATACCCTTCCGTGGTGTCCTTGCTCGTGCCGTACTTGTTCATCATGTTCACGTAGCCGTCGGCTCGGTAGGGGCGAACGGCCTTGCCGGTCTGCATCTCGATCAGGTGGGCGTACCTCTTCACGATGCGCTCGGCTTGGTCTTTACGTCTGTCGTCCATGCCCTCTCACCTCTTTCTCAAATCAGGTTGCCGACGTTGAACGCCGTCTTCGTTTCAATCTCCGCAAATGCGTTGGCACTTGCATCGACCATATCCTTGAACTTCCCGTCGGGAAAGTTCTCAAGCTGCGTCAGGTACGCCTCGTTCCACTCACCATACATGATGTCGAAGTTGCCGGCCTGCCATTGGGCGGCCATAGGCTCTGCTCTGGCCTCTTTACTGCCGCTTTCAGCGACGGCCGTAACGTCGAAGCCAGACAGGAACTTGATGTAGGACTCGGCCTGCTCTTTGCCAGCTTGTCCGGGGTCTTTCGGTAGGCGGATGCGGACGCGCTTGTACGCCGCACGGTCTGCCTGAGCAGTCAGCTTTATCGTCTTTCGCACATCGGAGGCGTTCATCTGCTTGTTGATGACGTCCGCGATGACGTATCGGCCGTTCTTCCGCTTGCCCATCAGGACGCCAGCGGTATAGGCCGGGTCGCCGTTCTCGGTTTTCTCGGTTGCCGCCAAGTCCCAGCAGCGAACCCACTGGATGACGTCCTGCGGCATGATGGTCAGGATCTCGCCAAGCTGCGTTCTCTTGAAGAACAGGCCGGCGGCGGCCCTGATCTTCCAGTTGCCTTTGAGGAGTCGCTCACGCTGGATGACCGACAGCGCCTTCAGGTTGGACAGGTATCCGGGGTCGATACGCAGCAGCTCTTGGTTGTCGTACACGGAAGACATGATGAACGTCACCGACTTCGGTTCGTTCTTCTCTTCCGGTGTGGTCAGATTGAAGCGTTCCCAGAGTTCCTCTCTGGTGTCCGCCCAGTAAACGACCTCGTCACGCCGAATCATGTAGCGAATGAGGCCAGAACGCTCAGGGATGGGGTAGCCAGTGTCTTGGTCGATCCACCATGCGATGAACTTCGCCACCCAGCTATCGGCGTCAGGGTTGCAGGTCGCTCGAACGAACGGCCTGACACCGCAGGTCGAACGGTTACGGGACAGCATATAGAAGAAAATCTCCTCGCTGAAATGCGTCAGCTCGTCGAAGCCGATCTCGCAGATCTGAGCGCCCTGCCAGTTGTCCAGCTCTTCCGAACGCTCGATGTGCGCGAAGGACACCTTGGAAACCTCGTTGCCGTCCTTATCTCGAAACGACCACGTGCCGTCGGAGATTTTGCGCTGTGCCCCGTTGATACCGTGGTACATCTTCTGGGCTTCATCCCACAGACCGCCTTGGGCGAAAATCTGCTTGTAGTTCTTCCTGAAGATCGTGCAGCCGAAGCCCTTGACATTCTTGTATCTCAACGCCGACAGCAGCAGGCCGTAGGTCTTGCCGCCGCCGGCCGCTCCGCCGTAGATGCAGATGTCCGCAGGGGTTGCAAGAAACTTCTCTTGCGGGCCGAACTGCGGCTTCAGCACACGGACTTTTCTCTCAGGACTCTTGCTGGTCGCCATCGTCCCTGCCGTTTGCGGGGAGATAGATCAGAACATCTTCGGAATCATCGCCGGCGGAGAGGGCGACTTCCTGCCGCTGCGCCCACTGGGTACGCTTGCGGTTGTTCAGCCAATACATAATTGCCATAGTGTCTGGCACTATGTTCTTCGTCGTGTTCTTGATGCGGACGGGCTTCGGGTTGCCATCCTTATCCATGTCGATTGTTTTCTCGGTGTCGGTAATCTGGTAGCCCAAAGCCCTTTGATAAAGTGCCTTCTCGACCTTAGAGTCGGCGATGTTCTTTCCTCGCTCGACTGCGTCGTTCAGGCTCTCATGCTCCTGCTTCCAGCGAATAAAGGTGCGCGTCGAGATGCCGAAAGCCTCGGCAATCTCGTCGTTCGTGGCTCCCTTGATTGCCAGCGACCAAGCCCAATCGTCGTGGTATTCGGGATTGTACTTGCTGAGGGCCGGCATATCACATCACTCACTTTCCTGCCAGATATTCGGTGGCAAGCATTTCGATCAACTGCCAGCGGTTCTTGCTCGTGATGGCACCGTCCTTCTCGGCCTTCTTGATGGCCTTCGTAATGGTAGCTGCAGACTCCGCAGGGATGGCGTTGCTGCCGAAAATCTTCGTCAGATACGTCCACTCCTCGTCGTCCTTGAAGCCGACCTCGTCCATCTTCTCCGTGACGCTCTCGATCATGGAGTGGATGGCGGCGCCGACGTTGCGGATGTCGGAGAACTTCTGGTAGCGGGCCAGCGCCTCGATGAACTGCTTGCACTGCTCATAGGGCGCGACACCGATAATCTCAGGTGCCGAGGACTCAAGGTTCTTCACCAGCGCGTCCATATCCTTCACCTGATGCGGCAGGAACGAAAACGTGATGTTCTTGAAGTCGAAATGCACCGCCGGGGACAGCAGCTTATCGTACTGCTCCAGAGGCTCCTCCATGATGTCCTTACCGATGAAGCTCTCCAGCATATCGTCCACGTCGTCGAGCATCTTGCAGATCTCGCGCAGGATGGACGGGTCATCGAAGCCGCTGATGGCGTTGTGGGCCAACTGCTTCGACGCAATCTTAGAGCGGGACAGGCCGCTCACGTCGATGATGGCGATGATTTCCTTCATGCCGGCGGCTCGGGCGCTCTTGATGCGGTGATGACCGGAGATAATCTCCAGAACGCCGTCTTTCTCCACCAGCAGGGGCAGGCTCTCAAGCTGGCCGCGGTTCTTGATGTTCGCGGTGAGCTGATCCTGCATTTCCTTCTTCATGATGCGGGCGTTGATGTCCTGCTCCCGCACCTTATCAAGCTGGACTTTGGCGATAATCAGGCCCGTGCCCATGTCGTAAATCTTCTCGTAGCTCATTGCTGTGCTCTCTTCTGCTGCCATTGTTTCTCCCTCCTCAGCCATTCGGCCAACGTAGCCTTCTCGTCACGGCCAGCCACAAGGGCGGCCTCATAGGTCAGCTTGTACCCGTTCTTCGCGTCCTCCTGCCGGTTGACCAGCTTCATGATGCCGCGAACCTCTTTGTTCTCGGCGTACTTCGTGAGCATGGCTGTCCGCATCTTCGTGACCTTCTCCTGGTCGATGTCGTCGAGCAGCGTGTCCACGAAGCTCTGGTTCTGGGCCAGCATATAGCAGAGACGGCCGAGGCGGTACAGCTTGTGCGGTGCCTTCATGACGTACCACACAAAGATGGAGTCCGCAGCCATCTTCGAGATGCCGAAGACCGCGGCCACATAGCCGTCGATCAGGACAGCGCGGTTGTAGGTCGCCTGCGAGCCTACGAAGTTGTGCGTCCAGAGCATCCGGTAATACTGCGCGTTGGCACCGGCGATCTGGATAATTCGGATGTCGCTGTCCTCCGTGATCTCATAGTCGAGCGGGAGCATACTGCACTTCAGAGGCTCCAGCTTGCCCTCCTGCGGGCGCTTGATTTTCTTCCCTTTGGCAAGGGCCACCGCTTCCTCTTCCCTGTTCGTCGTGATGTACGAGTTCAGGTCGGCGCGTGTCCCTGAGCGGGCAAAGATGGTGTGGCCGACGGCCTCACCTGCCCGTTTCTCCTGATAGCACAGGAGCAGAGCGGGAGCGTCCATCATCATGTCGTAGAGCTGCTGATGGCCGGTCTCAGGGTCGAACATACCGTAGTGCGGCTCTTTCCAAGTCATCTTGCCCTGCGTGTCGTAGAACTTCTCATAGCCGGCGAAGTACGTCGGCGGGTTCGCCACGATGATCGTATGCGGGTCATCCTTCACCTCACGGAGATGATCCCACATATCCAGCGGGCGGTAGCTCATACCACCGAGCAGGCTCTTCGTGGCCTCAAGCTGTCGGCGGATGCTCTCGATGTGCTCTTCACGCCTGTCGTGCAGGTCGCGCAGGATGTTGTGGAAATACTCGTTCCCTGCGCTCTTCGATGTCCGCAGATAGATTTGCGCGTACAGGGCCACGGCTGGGTCTAACAGCTCTTCATCGGAGAAGCCCTGCGCGTGGATCTGCAGCGGTTCGAGAGACTGGCCCGTGATGGCGTAGCCCATCACCGAGGTCATCATATTCACGTCGCTGGTTTCGATCTGCTCAGGCTTGAACCCCGACTGGATTGCCAGATTTGCCATAGCGAATGTACCGGCGCATGGCTCTACGAACCGCGTGTACCCAGAACGCCGAGCGGTCTTAATGAGCTCAATCAAAAACTTCTGCTCAACACCGTTCAGGCACCCGAGGAACATCGCTCCGGGGTCCATAAAAAACGCCATTGTACTGACCTCCTATCGGTTTCGAGAACACGAAAAAGAGGCGGCGGCCTTGCGGTCGTCACCTCTCAGACGTGGTCTTCACTTACATCTCGTCGATCAGCTTATCGACGATGTCCAGACAGGTCATCGCTGTCCTGCCCTTCTCATTCCAGTATTCCACAGCGCCACCCCTAACGCTGTCGGCTACCGTTTTCACCATCAGGCACGGAACGTCGTTGAGGTCGCAGGTCAGCAGGATCGCCGCTGCTTCCATGTCGCACACATCCGCGCCGAACTCTCTGTGGAGCCAGAGCTTTTCCTCGGCCTTGCCCATAAACTTATCGCCAGAGGCGCAGCACACATGACGCAGGTTCGGGAACACTCGGCTTGCCATCTCCATGAGCCGTTCATCGGTCTGGAGCCGTCGGTCTGGGTACTCCATGTATCGACCAACAGGCACACCGTCCACGTCGGATAGGTCGTACTGCCAATGCACCACGCAGTCAACGAGGCAAGGCTCGTCAGCCATCAGGTCTTCTCTGCAGCCTCCCACTACGCCGTAATTAAGAACCGCAGCGACTTCGTAGTGGTCGATAAGGTATTGTGTTGCGGCGGCCGCGAAAATCTCACCTGCGCCGCTATACAGGGCGTAGACTTGGCTTTTGGCTGTTTGATAAAGCACTGTGCCGTAGCCGTCGTTCAAATTGTAGCCTTCGCCGTATTTCTGGCGCATGGCCTCTTCCTCGACTGCTACGATCAGTCCGATCTTCCTCATGGAGTCACTCCTCGATGCAAGAGAAAAGGCAGCCGGTTCTCCGACTGCCTTTCTCGTATTCTGGACCGGGCCCCAGCTTGCGAGGCTGGAACGCCTGCCGGGGAGGCAGGAATGATGCACTTTCACCAAGCCCGGATATGGACCGGGAATCCGCTTACGGGGCGGAAACTCTCGACAGGATGCCGAGCGTGATACCTTTCACTATTCCCGGATGTTGCCCCGATGGTCGGGGCCTATGGCACGGACGGTTGGGAATCGAACCCACCACACGCGGTTTTGGAGACCGTGTCGCCACCTTGGGACATTCGCCCGTATATGGACCGGAACCCTACTTGCGAGGTAGGAACTCCCTCAAGGATAGAGGGCGTGATGCTCTTTCACCAGTTCCGGGTATCTGATGTGCGGGCGGGGATTTGTCACCCCGCATAGCGCAGGCAGCGTACAACGTGCTTTCTTCCCGTCCGAGGTAGCTACTTAACCCCAATAGGTCTGCGTTCTGTTGTGCCCTTCTGCGCCGCATACCCTTGCTGCGTCTACCTATTCCGCCACCGCACATCACCGGCCTGCCGGTTACAGCAGGCTCAGTTGCTCAACTTTCTCTTCAGGCGGTTTTGCCGCCTTAGGCTGCTTCAAAGCGTCAGCCTCAGGCATCTCCTCGATGACCTCGCCGGTGTGGGCCAGCCACCACTCCGCAAACAATGTGCGGTGGCACCAGTTCTCAGGCTTACGGATGTCCTCAAAGCAGAGCAGAACCAGCTTCTTGTCCTCCTCCTGAGCCTTGGCGTCAAGCCGCTGGACGATGCCGATAATCTTATCGACGCCGATCTTATCCAGCTTCTTGAAATACTCGGCCTTGTACTCCTCATAGCCCAGCTTCAGCATATCGTACCGCGGAGCCAGCGCGTAGCACTGTTCACGGATCTCGTACCCAGTTGAAAATCTGGGCTTGCCGACGCTGATGCCGACGGGATAATACCCATCGTTTCGGAGTTCCTTGTTGCTATACCGACCTGTCATAATTGCCATGTGATTGCCTCCTGAATATCTTTACTTTATTGTACCATACGGCCTACCTAAAGCAAGGTTTTACGGTGTCGCTACGCATTTTTGTGACCTTGTTCGGATGCCTTGCGCCTCGCTGTGGCAGGCTGTGAAATCCCTTTTTAGGGGTGACACATACCCAGCCGATGGCCCTCCGCCTCACCGTTCCGCCGTCGTGGCGTTTTCGATGCAGGTTTCAGGCCCTCAGGCGCCGTGTGGTTGTGATACTCAGGGGTTCTCACCAAGCAGCGCCTTGCTGGGTCTGTTGCGCTTACTTGATGGCTTCGAGCAGCTTCTCCGCGGTGTCCGTCTTCTCCCAAGTACGCTCCTCGCCGATGACGTTGCCGAAGTGGCCGTAGGCGGAAGTGTTCTTGTAGACGGGCTTACGCAGGTCAAGCCAGTTGATAATGCCTCTGGGGGTCAGATCGTAGACGGCCTCGATGGCGTCGCAGATCTTATTCTCGGCGTACTTGCCGGTGCCGTAGGTATCGACGCGGATGCTCACGGGATGGGGAACGCCGATTGCATAGGCGAGCTGAACCTGACACTTATCAGCGATGCCGGCAGCCACGATGTTCTTTGCGATGTGGCGGGCTGCATACGCTGCGGAGCGGTCAACCTTGGTGGGGTCTTTACCGGAGAAGGCGCCGCCACCGTGCGCGGCATAGCCGCCGTAGGTGTCCACGATGATCTTGCGTCCGGTGAGGCCCGAGTCTGCGGCAGGACCGCCCTTGACGAAACGGCCCGTGGGATTGATGAACAGGGCGTAGGTGTCAACATCCATATTGGGCTGGTAGGTCAGCAACTCGTCGAGGACGGGCTTGATGACGTGCTCCTTCAGAGGCTCCTCCAGATCCTCGGGTGCGACGCACTCCTCATGCTGGGTAGAGATGACGACGGTGTCAACCCGTACCGGGTTGCCCCCCTCGTCATACTCCACCGTCACCTGTGTCTTTCCATCGGGGAGGATGTGAGGGATCGTGCCGTCCTTTCTCTTCTTCATCAGCAGGTATGCCATCTTATTCGCCAGCGTGATAGGCAGGGGCATCAGATCCGGTGTCTCGTTACAGGCGTAGCCGAACATCATTCCCTGATCCCCCGCTCCGCCGACTCCGTCGTTGGTTCCCATTGCGATGTCGGGGCTCTGCTCGTCGATGGCTACCATCACCGCGCAGGTGTTGCCGTCAAATCCCGCCTTGGGGCTGTCATAGCCGATGTCCTTCAGGACGCCGCGGGCGATACCGGCAAAGTCGATGTAGTGCTCCGTGCTGATCTCGCCCATGACCAGCACCATGCCGGTCGTGCAGCAGGTCTCGCAGGCCACACGGCCATTCGGGTCATGCTTCACGACCTCGTCGAGCACTGCGTCAGAGATGCGGTCGCACACTTTATCGGGATGGCCTTCCGTGACCGATTCCGAAGTGAAGAGTATCTTGCTCATGCGTTGAACCTCCTTGTTGTCTTTCTGTTTCGTCTGGATTTCTTGTCCCCCTCGGACTCTCCAGATTTTCTATGCTACACGATAATACAGGTTGATGGTGAACTTCAATCCCGTTCGCTCCCCATCAATTCTTGTTGCTCTCTTTTAGTCTCTTTTCCTGTCTTTTACTCCCCGATACAGGTATTCAAACGCGCTGGCGGTGAACGGTTTCGCCGTGGAAGCAGCACCCGCAGTAAACCCAGACGCCATCCTTGAAGGCGAACGTCATAAACGTCGGGCGCCAGCGGCCATTCTCGTCTACCATGTGGTCGTATGCCTCGCCCACCTGCAGATACCCGCTCGACATGGATGCGGGCGGGACGCAGTCGCGGAAGTCATTGACGATCTGCTCGTCCACGGTGTCTCCGGGCTGTGCCGCTTTGTAGAAGTCCCCGGCCGCCGCCCAAACCTCCCGAGTGATGTGTTTGCTCATGCCTTATCCTCCTTGATGTAGTTTTCATTGAGCCAGTCGATCCATCCAGAAATACCTCCGCAGGCGTCCAGCACGTCGTCCGCGTCATCCACGACGCTCGACCCGTGCCAATGTCCCTCTGGGTCTTTCACAAATGCCTCGATCCAGCTATTGTTCTCAAAGGCCACCTTATTCTCGGCCTCTTCGTCTGCGTTGAGGGCGTCCCACAGCTCCGCGTCGCTCTTGAAGGTAGTCCTCAGAGTGTCAGATGCCGCCATGTTCATCGCGCCGGTGTTCTGCTTGTTCTTATATAGGAAATCGCGGCCATTCATGAAGCCGGTAATCTCGACGTCACCATGTACCTCGACGGACACCTCATAGCCCTTGTATCTCAGGCCGCCGATATGGCCGCCGTACCACACGCAATCGAGGTGGTCATCGTCAATGAAAATGCTCTCCTCGGTCAGAAGCTCCGCGCCGAACGCCTTCGCGTCGGCCTGCATCTTGCGGTAGCGCCGCTCGATCTTCGTTCTGCTCATGCCTTCTTCTCCTTTGCAAAAATATAGGCGCTCACCATTTCAGCCGTAACGTCCAAATCCATGTTACGGAGCCACACATCCGACATGAGGTGCAGCGTTTTGAACTCTTCTGCGTCGATACGCAGGCGTTCATCTACCATCGCAGGGGCGTCGCCTCTGGAAATCATGCGCTCCCTTCTCACTTCTTCGGGCGCCCATATCCCGATTACCGTAATACCCTTGCTTCCTGCATAGTGGTTTTTCATGTATTCGATGCCAGCGGGGTCAATGACGTACAGAAGGCTGCTGTCAATCTCCGACTGTGGCACCCCGTAGCGGTAGCCGTTGTAGAGCGTGAACGCGCACATCGGGCCAGCGGCGTCGAACTCTTCCGGTGTCACGAAGATGTGACCCGGCTCTCCAGCGTATCGAGGCGGACGTTCGGTGTACGACCACACCTCTTTGAAGCCGTACCACTCCGTTATTTTGCGGGCAACGCTGGATTTGCCTGAGCCAGACGGGCCGGCCAGCAGGTAGATATACTTTGACTGGTTCATTCCGGGTCTCCTCCTATATGCCCATGTCGAATACTTCGTAATCCTCTATCTCCTCGATGTCGTACCCGTCCTCTCGGAGCGAAGTAAGCACAAAGTCAAAGTATTCATCTTCACTGTGCCTCCACTTCATCTCTGCGTTCCCGAGGCTCTGCGCGAACCTGTGGCCGTCGTAGTTTCTGACGCGATACAAAGCCGTGTCGAACACGCCGTCATCGTCGCTGAAAAGCAGAATGATTTTCCCACCAGCCGCGTCTTTGCCCTCGCAGCCCTCGTACTCGGCTTCGCAAGGCCAGATTTCAGACCCGAACCCTCTGTCCTGCTCCCACCTCTCGAACAGTTCCGTGATCGGGGTTGAAATCTGGTCACTGTCCTCGGGGTCGTCGTACTGAAGGCTTTGCAGCGCCTCCATCAGCTCATGCAGAGAATGCCCGTGGTCGATCATCCACTGCAGTTGGAACGCCTCATAGTCGCTCATGCTTCAACCTCTCCTTTCTTCGGCCAGCTCGGGCCGCAGTTGAAAACGAGGTACAGGTGCTCACCGTAGTCCTCGATCCTGTCGCCAGACTCTTCGAGCCCATGCAGACACGCCGTATTCACCACATCAACAGCGAGCCGCAGCTTTCTTGTGGCGATGTGGAAATCGTACCCGACCAGAACGATTACCTGATGAATGTCATCAAGGAACCCGTTCAGGTCAAACTCAACGCTGGTCACACCGTCAATGTTCATTAAGTCTTGCTCAAGCGACGCGCACTTATCGGTGATGCCGTACCGTTCGGCGATCCGTGTAGTCTCGTTGTTCATCGAACCGCCCCTTTCACGTAGTACCGGCCAGCCTCCGCGACCGTGGTATCGTCGAAGCAGTCGGTCATCGCACCGCTGACCTTGCGGATCATCTCCGGGTCAAGGCCAGCACGTTCCATTGCCATGATGGCGTAGCCCTTGCAGGCGTCGTTATTCCACGGGCCTTCGATCATCTGGGCCAGTATGCCGACTCTACCGGCCGCATAGCCCTCCGCTCGGATGCGCTCCGCCGTTCTATCAGGCAGGGTGATGCGCATGGATTTGCAGTCGAAGTCCTCGTCGTCCGGGCTGCAGTCGAGCAAGCCAGCGAGTCTCTCTTCGATTGCGGCGTCATTCGCATCTTCCTCGATGTCCGTCGCCTCGAAGGCGTGGTAGGTTTCATAGGTATCGTGGCTTCTCTCGAAGCCGTAGTGCAGTTCAATTTCGTATGCCATATTCACTCCTCCTTGCCGTACTGCTTGAATGTGCTCAGATCGTATGCCCCGGCCACGCCGTTACACTCGATCTCTCGGTCGATGAAGTCCTGATCTGTCAGGCTGATGGTTCCGTCGTTACTCAGGTCAGCCGCCTTTTCCTCAGCCCCTTCGTGGCTGTCAGCCCAGATAATCACGCTTCTGGACAGCGTTTCTCGGACTGTCACGCTGTACGGGCGCAGACCGTCCGCTGGCGCGTCCGCGGACTCCGTCCATCCGTTCGCAGCGTCTACGAACTTGGCCGTCAACTCCTCAGCCGTCACATGAAGCGTCGGTCGGTCTGCAGTAGGCTCAACACCTACCCATTCAAACCACGGGTGGTCTGCCGCGGTGACGCTGCCAAAGCGGTCATCAGGCAAACCAACCTGCGACGGGATGAAGTAAGCACCTTCATCAAGGCTGTCCTCGATGGCCTTTTCCTGTTCCTCGCTCATGCTGCCGGCAATCACAACCTCGTGCCGCATCTTGTAGTTGTCGGCGTCGCGGTACAGGTAACTGATCTTGGTGTTGACCCGCGCCAGCCAGCCAAGCGTGTCGTTCATCGCTTCATCAAGCGACGCATACGGGTTTCGGACGTTGGCATTTTCATTGAAGCCGTTGAACACGTGCAACATGGCCTCCTCAATGCTCCGATAGCGCCTGCAGATGATTTCCGCCGTTCCCTTGTGGTGCCCAGCAACCCCGAATGTGAACGGCTGGTAGCTGTCGTCCTCCTTGTGAATGCCGAGGCTCCAGTGCTTGTACTCGAAGAGCTCGTTGTGCCCTGCCTCCCAGCCGCCAGCCTCCTTGAGCCACTGCAGTATCAGTTCTTTTGTCAGTCGTCTGCTCATGCTTCTTCCTCCTCGTCTAAATTGTAGTGATGGATAACGGTCGGCTCGTCATGCCCAATGTCATATACGGTTGCCCGCAAGCCCCTTCCAAATCGTTAGATTTGGTGGGGGTTATTGACCAACAATTTTCGTGACCCATTCCGCCTTGATGAGCGGGATATGCGTTACTGGCAGCTCAAACATCTTACCGTTCGGCTTCAGCAAATCCCGTTTGGCAAGCGGCAAAATCATCGAATCTCCGAAGCCAAAAATAAGGTCGCTGAAACGGTAGAAATCTACTGTGAGTGTTGGAATCTCCTCCGGCACATTCACCACCAGCATTTCTCTGCCGGGGAAATATGCCCCGGACGGCATACCGGCCTTTCGGACAGCTTCGCGAAGCGCATTAAGGTTCTCAAAGGCGTAGCCAAAGATAAGCCCCAGAGCACTTGTCGCGTTGTGCGCGTTAAACGTATCCAATAGATACCGATACGCTTTTGCATTCGGGTCTGCCAGAGGATGCTTCGACCAATCAGGAACGACGTCCTTTCCGCATTTGATTGCGGATACCCTGCTGGCAGGCTGCGCTGTATAAAACCTCATGCCTGCTCTCCTGCGCCAAACAGAAATGTCTCCTGCTGGCGATAGTAGGCCAGCGCTTCTGAGAAGCGGCTTGCCGTAAACGTCTTCGTCTGCTGGGTGTGCGCCTTCTTGTTCCAGACATTGACGGTCAGCTCGATATACTCCAGCTCGTAGTTGATGTTCAGGTTCATACTGATGTTGAAGTCCTGCTCGTCCCGGACTTTCAGAATCATGTCTTCTCCCTCCTCAATACTTACACTTGATGCCGAAGTCATTCTCGATACAACTCTGAATGAGCTGGCCCATTCGCCACACCTGATCTGTGACCAGCGTAAACCCGCTTGCTCCCCAGTGCCACGAGAAGCTCTTGCCGTTCTTTCGGAACAACGTGCAGGTCACATCTCTTCCTTTCGTCAGGCGCATCATCACTTCATCGCCATTGAAGCAGCCGAGCGAGATCAGGTTCATTTCCTGCCCGTCTTTCACCTTCAGTACCACGCAGGCATCGTTGTTTGACAACAGTTCCACCATGTCCTTCAGTTTCATTTCGCATTCCTCCTTATCTCTTATGTACGGCATAGACCGTCATCCCTGCGCTGTTCTTCACAACGCGATCCTCGAACTCCTGCTCCGACATCGGTTCAAGATAGAAGCGAACCGTATCCAGATTCCCGTCGCTGTCGTATTCCTTCACGCCGTACAGGACGTGGTCTGCACCGGTCTCTTTCAGAATCTTGATGGCTTCAGCCTCAAACTTCTGAAGCTCCCGCCCGACATCTCGGAGCGGCATCTGCCCAAACGCGACCAGCCCGTTCTCCGTCCAATGTCTCCACCGGACCCACCCACCATTTTTCATACCGCATACCTCCGTCCGCTCAGGACATCGACCACCGTAGTTCCGGCGCCGAAAACCGATCTCATTTCGTGCATTTCTTCGCCGCTTGGCTGCCGACTGGCGTAACCTTTCAGAGCCTCCCGCACCTCTGCTTCGTAGGTGGCGCGAGTGGCGGACACGTTCACGCAGTCAGGAGCGACCAGCTCAACCTTTTCGAGCATATCGTCGGCCAGCGCACGGCCAATGCTGTTGCGGGCAACGCCGTCGGCGTCAATGGTAATCTTGCACGAGTCCAAGTCGGACTTCACGCGCTCAAGTTCCTTCTGGGCTTCATTCTGCCAAAACTGACCGAGCTTTCCGCTGAGTTCCATCTGAAATCTGGTCATCGTTATTTCCTCCTACTGGTTATCTTGGATTATCCATCTGGTTATCTTATGAGTATATTATACTGCATTACCTACCTAAGTCAATAGATTTACGTTAATTGTTTCATATTATTTCTATAATTATAAATCATTCCGTTAATACTCTGCGCAGGCAGAAAAAGAGCAGGCCGCGAAGCCTGCTCTCGGTTTCCTATTCAGTTTCGTCGTAGTCGTCGGGGTTCCACATCAGGCCGTTATCTTCGATGTACTGGGCCATGCTCAATAAAGCTCTGCCGTGGAGTTTGAACACCCGCTTGCGGTACATATCCTCCCGCTCCAGCAGATCCTCCTCGTCCCCGTACAGCAGATCCACCACATCGCCCCAGCTTGCCCCGTCGAGGTATCGGCTTCGGATGACAGCCCGCTCGTCGGAGCGTTTCAGCCGACGGATGATTTTCTCGAAGAACATCCTCTCCCGCCGTCTGTGTTCCAGCGTCGCCCGGATGTCTTCCTCAAGGTCGAACTTCTGCTGCATCAAGTCTGAGATGCGGTCGTTGGATGGGCTCGGCGATTTTGGCATATCCGTGAGGGCTTGGGCTCCCACGCCTACCAGCTTCGTCTCCAACCGCTCCAGCCTCTCGGACTGATTTTCGATTTCACGCCTCAGATCACGGAGGTCTATCAGCCGTTGCTTGACGGCCTCGACGTCGTAGTGTTTTTCCTCGTTCATAGAGTTCGGAAGCCCCGTTCACCTCACTTTCGCTCTGGCCCCGCGAGGCTTACGCCTGCTTGACCCACTCATACCTCTTCTCAAAGGGTTCAAAGCCTTTTTCGCCGAGGATGCCCTTCAGGTTCATGTCCATCTTGATCTGCCAATAGTCCTGCTCGTCACCCTTCTCCAGAGCGCCGTGGTACTTGTCGAAGACCTTGCCCCACGCCTCCACCACGCGGCGGATGCGCTTCTCGCCGAAGACATCCTTCCCCATGACGGCCGGGTCGTTCAAGGTGAGAATGAGCGTATCGGTCATAAACTGGATGTACGTCTCTTTCTCAGCCTGCCGGTAGACGTTGACCGTGTTCCTCTGCCGTTGCAGGTATCCGTTCTTTCCCATGACTATCCCTCCTTATGACGATGCTTTGAAGTTGTAGATGGGCTGGATAATCTCCAGCACGTCGCAGGTCGGGCCGATGCAGCCCACGATCTCCTTCATGTCCTTGTAGGCGAACGGCGCCTCGTCGATGGTGTCGTAGCTGATGCAGGAGCTATGCACATTCCGCATCGTCTCGCGGTATGCTCCGAGGGCAATAGACTCTCGGGCCTTGCTGCGGGACATCAGGCGGCCAGCTCCATGCGGCGCCGACTGGTTCCAATCGTCGTTGCCCTTGCCGACACAGACCAGAGAACCGTCGCGCATATTCATCGGAATAATTAGGCGCTCGCCCTTCTTGGCAGACACGGCGCCTTTCCGCAGGATCATGTTCTCGTGGTCAATGTAGTTGTGCACGGTCGTAAACTGCTCCTGCGGGACGATGTGCATAGCTTTCAGGATGGCCTTTGCGATGGCCTGACGGTTGGCCTCCGCGTAACGCTGGATGATTTCCATGTCGCTCAGGTAGTCATCCATCAGCTCGCCGGTCAGGTACGCGAGGTCGGGTGCTCCGAAGTCGCTGTGCTGCTTTCTCAGTTCTTCCAGCGCACCGGCGATTTCCTTCTGTCTGCCAGCGGCCTTGTACTCGGCAACAACGCGGCTGATTTCCTCGCTGGTGGGCTTGGTCATGGCCTCCATCGCTCTGCGCTGATGCCAGTTCGCCACCTCAAGGCCGAGCTTTCGGCTACCAGTGTGGATCACCAGCCAGAGGCCGCCGCTCTTATCCTTGTCAACCTCGATGAAGTGATTGCCACCGCCGAGCGTCCCGATGCTGAGGAGCGCACGGCTGTTGTCGATGCCGACGCATTTCAGGCCGCTCAGGTCGAACCACTCCTTCGGGTAGTTGTGGGTGCAGAACCCGGCCGGCACATTCCAGCGGATGGCTTTATCCAGCTCGTCAAGGTCGAGCCTCACCCGCCCCAGCTTGACGGCCAGCATACCGCAGCCGATGTCCACGCCCACGAGGTTCGGGCAGACGCGGTCGTGAATGGTCATCGTCGTTCCGATAGTACACCCAGCGCCGGCGTGAACGTCGGGCATGATCCGCACCTTGGAGCCGTCACTCACGGGATGGTGGGACAGCTTCTCGATCTGCTCCGTCGCTTCCTGCTCGATGGTCTTCGCAAAAATCTTCACATCATTGGTCATCGTCTTTTCCTTTCACTCGCTCCACGGAAACTCTGTGATAATGTCGTCCCCCCAAATGGGCTTCATGCTGTCCTTCATGAAGACCGGCTTGCCGAGCGCCTTGGCCTGCTCGACCACGCCCTCGATCCACTCGCGCTTCGGGACGACCTTATCCTTGCGGTTGCCCGTCTCCGCGCCGAGGATGAACCAGTCCATCGACTCCATAATGTCCTTCTTGGGATTGCCCAGAGGCCCCAAAATCGGCTCGATGCTGGCGAAGGTGTGGTGTTCGTCCGACCAGAACATCGGCACATCGCGCTCGGTCGTCGTTGAGCCGTACCAGAACTCGTCGCCGGCAGGCAGCAGGCCCGCCTCGTACAGTCGGATGTAACGCGCTGGGTTTTTGGTGAGGAACAGGTATCTGTGCCCGGAGGCAGCCTTGCAGGCGTCGAACACCTTCTTGATCCACTCGTCAGGCACCCAATCCCCGAACAGGTCAGCCATCGAACAGACGAAAATCGTCTTGCCGAACCCCTTCGTCAGCGGGTCATTGAGGCGGTACTCATGGAACGTAGGCGTGAAGCCGAAGGGGTACGCCGCATTTCGGACGACGCCGTCCTTGCTGGTAACAGTCAGCCGTTCCTTCAGGTACACCACATTCTCGTCGGTCTCTCCGCCGGCCGCACAGTCGCAGCCTTTGAAGCGATTCGCCGTCGATCTGGCGTAACAGTACGGGCACGGATGGTAGCAGCCGCTCACGGGGTTCCATGTGCTGTCGCACCACTCGATCTTACTCTTTTCCATTCGATGCTCTCCTATCAGCACGGCAGTTCACCGGCGTCGTCATCGGGAATCTCGGAAAAATCCCCGCTGGGCTGCTGGTAGCTGTTGTCGTAGCTGCCACCGTAGCTTCCGCCTCCAGACCGATTACCGCCGTCCTTGTTGCTGTCCCCGAAATAGACGTTGTCGGCCACGACCTCCGCACTGCGACGGTTGTTGCCCTCTTTGTCCTTCCAGTCGCGGATCTGAAGCCGGCCTTCCACGACAGCCATGCGTCCTTTCGTAAAATACTTGCTCACAAACTCGGCGGTATTTCTCCACGCAACAACGTCGATGAAGTCCGTCTCCTTCTCTCCGCCCTGCCCCTTGAAGTCGCGGTCAACAGCCAGCGCAAACGATGTCACGGCTGTCCCACTTCCGGTGCGCCGCAGTTCGGGGTCACGGGTCAATCTGCCCATCAAGATTATCTTGTTCAGCATTCTCGGTTTCTTCCTTTCGTTTCAGTCTGTATAGCTTGCACAGGTGCTTATCCAGCAGGACGCCTCTCGTGAGGTGGTGCTTCTTCTGGAACGTCAGCCACCCTATCACGTGGACTTCGGAATGGTGCCCCCTGCAAAGCGGGAGCACCTCCATTCCCTCGTGAATGATCTCCTCGCGGTCGCGGCCCGCGCCGACATGATCGACGTGGTGCAGGTCGCACGGTTTCCCGCAGATGCAGCACTTCTTGCTCACCAAGCAAGCGTACACATAGTCCTGAACATCATCCACGAAATCGAGCAGAGAGAAGCTGCACGGAATGTCCCAGTCGAGGATGAACCGCACCAAAAACCGCTGGAACGCACACACAAGGCTCATAGGGGCGTTGCTCAGGGAGAACATCTGGTCAGCCGTCTCCTGCAGGTCTTCTGCGATGAACTTCAGCTTCATGTACTCCTTGGTCGGGTCAAGCCCCATGCCGGTGTAGTTCGAGATCTCTCGAATGAGCTTGTAACAGGTGCGCCTCTGCTTATCGGACAGCGGGCGACTGTCGATCATCTGGATATTGCACTCCTTGTACTCGCGCTTCAGGAGCATCGGCCAGTCGTCGTAGCGGGCCTTGATGGTCACGATGCCGTGCTTGTCGATGTCAACGATCCTGCCTCGCACTATGTCGATTGGGCTTTTCATGCCAGCCCTCCTCTCTGCTCAAATCGCGGTTCGTTACGCCTCGGGTTCGTCGTACTCGTAGCCGCTGGGCTCGTTCTCGTCAGCAGGCTCCTCGGTGACAGGCTCTTCCTCTGCGGCAGCGTCGGTCGCATCCGTCTCCTCGGTCGGCTCCTCTTCGCCCGAAGCCTCTTCCTCGGCGGCATCCTCCATGCCGACATGGGGAGAGTCGATGTCGAACAGAACCTCGCTGCAATCCTCACACTCAATGGAGATGTTCACGATCTCGTCATCGCCATAGCCGACGCACACGACGGCGTGACCGACATGGGGGCTCAGCTTCTCAGCGGAGCAGTAGAACGGGTTCTCGGGGCTGGTCGCAGATGACAGGACGACCTTGTTGCCCTGCGTACGGACGGTGTAGTTGCCCATCGCCTCGGTGACGTTCATCGTCTCGCCGATGAACTGGCGGAGCCAGCCGAATGGCTTGGACGGATCATGCGCGGGGTCGATGGTTTCCTCCTCAAACTCGCCAGCAGCGTCAGGAGTGGAATCCTCTGCGTCTGCGGGTGCAACTTCCTCCCCGTTGATTACGTGGCTCTCTGAGGCCGCAGGAAGCCCTCTGGGCCCTTCGTCAACGACGTCATATTGGGTGTTGGCGAAGTCAGCAGAATCGCCGTCACCATCAAAGAGCGTGGTCTGGCCGTTGTCGATGTCGCGGTAGAAATACTGTCCACTGGCCTTATCGAAGACCAGCTCGAAGTTACCGGAGAAGCTGCCGCTCTTCTTCTCCTTGCGCTGGATGACGTAGGCGACGGTGTGGTCGAACTTCGGCTTCGTCACCTCTCTGGTCTGATGGCCGCCGGCCACGGTGTAGTCGGGGGCCGAGTCATCGGTGAGGGTGATTTTGACCTTAATGTTGATCTCGCCGGTGTTCTGCTCCGTCTCGATCATGCCAGCCAGCACGTCGCGGAGCGTGGTGTCGAAGTCAGCGCACAGGCTGTTGAAAGCCTCGCCTCTCAGGGACAGAGAATAGTCCTTGCTCATGGTATTTTCCTCCTTCATTTTGTCGTGTCGCGGATGTACTTGTTTCGGCAGGCTTCACAGCAGAAGTCGTGCCACTCGCCATCCACCTTCGTCGTGATCCATCCGAGCCGCTCCCGCAGCTCTTTCCGGTGGGCCTTCGAGTCGATGTCCTCGCTATCGAACGGGAACGAAACGTCTTTGCCGCAGCAGTCGCACGAGTACACGGCTTCGCCTTCCCAATAGCCGCTAAACTCCAGATCTCTCATTCGTCCGTCCCATCCTCACCCATGAAGACCGAGCCGGCCCGCATCGCTCTGCGCTGGATCTCCTCCAGCAGCGTCGCCGTGCTGATGCCGTCGAGGCTGGGCAGGCCCTTGCCGCCGCAGCAGTCGCATTCGCCGCAGCAATCATCCTCAACCTCGTCGTCCAAAGAGACCAAGAGGTCAGAGTTAAGAAGCAAAGCGGGGCGGATGCCGAACGAGTTGGATGCGTTGTATTTGTAGTAGTCGCCACTGGAGTAGACGCCCCACACGAGGATGGTGTTGTAGGTGTCCGGGGAGCGGAGCCACCGACACGCCCAAGGCGTGACGAGCCAGTACCAGTCATCCTCGTTCAGCGGGATCAACTCCTTGAACTGGCCGTACTGCCAAAGCGTCAGGGGCGCCGCCTTGACCGTGATGGTGCCGTAGCTCTTGCTACGGTCGGTACAGCTCAGATCCACCTCAAACGGGAGAATGGCCGCGGCCTCCTCCGAGGTGCGAGGCAGGGCCTCCACCCACTTGTCGATGCGCTCCTTCAAGGTTGAGCGGGTGTAGTCGTTGCGGTTCTCCGCATCGTCCTTGTCGTTGAACGGGCAGGACTCCTTGCTCTGAGCCAGCAGGACGAACGCGGCGCCGTCACGCTGTTCCATAACAACGAACTTTTCACCGGCAAAGTTGAAAATGCTGCCGGGGCTGAGTTTTGCGAGTTTCTTCATGGCTTCCTCCTATTCTGCTTCCTGAATCGTCACCACCACTTTCGGGGTGTCCGAATAGAACTTTCTGATCTGCGCGTCTACGATCTGAGCGTCATCTCGGTATGCGATGCCGTTCAATGAATCGCAGATCACCTTGCCGATATTGTCGTAATCTGGCTTCTTGATCGGCCGGATGCGATGGTCAAGCATCGCCTGTTGTTTTTTCTTGCTGACCGACTTCGGTATGGTGTAGTACGCCGTAATACGGACATCGAGCATGGCGTCGTCCGAAAACCGGAATCCAGCCTGATTTCTGTATTCGGTCTTCACGAGATTTTCGTACAGGATCGTTTCATCCGGGGTCCGCGTCTTGGTGTGCCCGCAGACCGTTGAAAAGCGCGGTCGTCCTTTCCCCTGCGGCTCTCCATAAACGGAGAACTTCACTTTCATTTTGGCATCTCAACTCCTTCCACCATCGTCTCGCCAATCCAATACTTGACGAGGTATTCGTTGCTTCTCCCGTCCTTCTTCTGCTTCACGGGCTGGACGGAATACCCGTTTCGGAACAGGATCGAGGCGACCGTCACACGGTCGGCTTCACTCCCGATTTTGAGGTAGAAGACCTCTTTACTCCCCGCCATGTTCAGGCTCCTCGCTGAGTTTGAACTGCGGGCCCCACGTTGCAACGATGTGGCGGCTCTCCTGATCGACGAACGCGAGCTTCCCGTCGTAAATCGTCATGTTCAGCTTGTACTTGATACAGGCTCTCTCGACGTCAGCGATAAGATGCTGTACCCGCTGCTTCATTTCCATTTGGCTTCTCCTTTCAGTCAATATCGAACAGCTTCTCCATCTCCGTGAACCGCCGGCTGGCTTCCTTCTTCCGCCAACTCGGGCCGGTGAACTGCATTGAGTAGCAAGTCTCGAAGATGCGGTCGTAAATGCGGCTGTACCGTCTGTCCTCTTCTTCCTTCATCTCGTCGATGGTCAGGTTTGTGGTCAGGAGCATCGGGAGCTTCCGCCGATACCGGCTGTCGATGATGTTGTAAATCTTCTCAAGCGCATAGTCGGTGTTGCGCTCGGCTCCTAAATCGTCGAAGATGACCAGCTTCGCGCTGTTCATCCGAGCGATGATGTCACTTTCCCGTTCCTCGCCGTCCTGAATGAGTTTCAGCAGCTCCACAAGAGAGGTCATCATCACGGGGATGCCTCGGTTCAGCAGGTGGTTTGCGATGCAGGCCGCCGCAAAGCTCTTGCCCGTGCCAACACTTCCCCAGAAAATCAACCCCTGATTTTTGGACACCATCTCGTCGAACGCCTCGGCGTATCGGCGGCACAGCTTCAGATTTCGGGCGTTGTACTTTGTGACTTGGAAGCTGTCGAAGGACGCCTCACGGAACTTTTCGTCCACGAGGCTTGCCTTTTTCAGACGGGCAACACGCTCCATGTCCTTTTTGTTCTGCTCTGCCTGCTTCTCGGCGGCCTCCTTGTCTCGGTCGCACTTGCAGGAACGGGTGGCTTTGAATGTCAGCTTGTTCGCCGGGTCGCCGTCCGTCGGAGCGGACACCGTCACCATCCCCTGCCTCGGCTCACCGCATTTCCCGCACATGAGCA
>OGRL01000537.1_pt1 | contig 32578 bp, 34 predicted proteins | sample 1553481 | NCBI WGS metagenome assembly OGRL01 (sample SAMEA2580036, study PRJEB22360) | human gut metagenome
GGGCGGACAGTGGACTTTCACCACACAATCACACGTGCGCTGCCGGGCGCACAAAATGAAATACCTCCCGAACTATAAGTCCGAGAGGCATTTCAGAACTGAAAAACCGTTGACGAGTAGACGTTAAATGTCTTCACGAACCATATCAATGGCGCCGCAAGGACACTCATTTGCACAAATGCCGCAGCCCTTGCAATAGTCGTAATTAAAGCGGAATCGTTTACCCGGGCCGAGTTTTATAACAGCGTTATCCGGACAAACACCGTAGCAGTTATCACATTCAAAACAATTGCCGCAGGACATGCAGCGACGGGCTTCAAAGAGTGCATTTTCTTCTGTCAGTCCCTGCAGAACTTCCTCAAACGTCGTCTGCCGACGAACGATATCGAGCTGTGGGCGGATTTTCTGCGGAGCATCAGCGTAATACCAAGGATTAAGCCGATCAAAGGATGCGGAGCCAACAGGCTTTTCTTCTGTTGCTGTCACTCCCTTCAGCCATGCATCAATCGCCCTGGCAGCGCGTTTACCATGACCGATTGCGACAGTCACATTTCGGTCTCCCTGCACTATGTCACCGCCAGCAAAAATCCCCGGCACCGATGTCATCATGTCGGCATCAACAACTACAGATCCACGATCTACTTGCAGGTTCGGCATAGCAGCCAGGAACCCTAGATTGGTATCCTGTCCAAGTGCAAGCACAACACTGTCTGCAGCAATCGTTTCATACTCACCTGTTGGCTGCGGATATCCGCTTTCATCAAGCTTCATTTTTTCAATACGGATCTCGCCGGCTTCCGCTTCAGAAATCGTCGACAGCCATTTCATGGAAACGCCCTCTTCAATCGCCTCCTGAATTTCAAAAGCATGCGCTGGAGCACGATCGCGAGTACGACGGTAAACCACAATCGGTTCAGATCCTAGCCGCTTGACCGTTCGAGCGACGTCAATAGCTGTATTACCCCCTCCGTAAACAACAACTCGACGGCCCAGCATGGGCGTTTCTTCACCTTGAGCAGGCGCCTCCATAGAACGAAGCACGCTGACAGCATCAAGGATATGCGCAGCATCCCCGGCAGGAATGTATGCGCGATGTGCCAGCGAAGCTCCTGCGCCGAGAAATGCTGCGTCATAGCCTGCCGATTTCATTTCAGCATTGAGGTCCTTCACTTCGCGGCCAAACTCAAACTCAACACCAAGAGCTGCAATACGAGCGATTTCCTGATCCAGTACCTCCCGAGGCAAACGATATTTTGGAATACCGTATCGCATCATGCCTCCGGCAGCTTCAGCACTTTCGACTACATGCACAGCATGACCAAGGCGACGCAACTGATACGCGGCAGAAAGTCCCGCAGGCCCCGCCCCCACAATCAAAATGCGCTTGCCGGTATCTGCTGCAGGAACCGGCAGTTGCCAATCTTTTTCGAGGGCGTAGTCTCCCAAGAATCGCTCAACCGCATTAATGCCGACGGGTTCATCGATTCCATTACGATTACACGCACCTTGACAGGTGTGATAGCAAACACGCCCCATAACGGCAGGAAATGGATTGTCCTCAATAATCTGTTTCCAAGCGTTCTCATAATTGCCGCTTTGAGCATGAAACAGCCAAGCCTGACACTGCTCTCCTGCCGGACATTTAGCATTGCAGGGCGGTAATCGATCAACATAGACAGGCTTAAGAGTACGCCACGATCCCGTGCGGTTAGCAAGCGACGTTCCTACATCAAGCGTGATGGCAAAAGGTTTCACACGCATCATTGTTTCCTTGGTCTGCATCACATCACCTCGCCTGCGTACGAGCATCTGCCTGAGCAGGGACAGGAATAATCATTTCTTTATCTTCTTCACCATCGAGCAATCCAAAGCGCTCAATATTGCGGTCCGCAACGGCTTGAATGCGGGCTACAGTTGCCGGATCACCCTTTTTGCCGAAAAGATGTGCAAAGCGCTTCTGCATCTTGAGATAGTCCTCAACTGGACGCAATCGACGGATTTTGCGTGCGTGAGTAACTTCACCATACTCAGCCTCAAAAACAGGGAAGAGTCCCGTTTCAGCAGCTAATCGTGCAATTTCGACGGTTTTACCTGACGGAGCGCCCCAGCCCAGTGGACACGGCACAAAGATGTGGATATAGCGGGCCCCATGGATCGACATTGCCTTCTCAACCTTTCGTTCAAGGTCGCGAAGATCAGCTACGGTTGCTGTCGCAACATAAGGAATTCCGTGGGCCATCGCTATCAGAGGTACATCCTTCCCCTGACCCCATGCATTGCCCGGTTCGCTGCCGGCGATCTGGGTAGTTGCCGTGCGCGCAGCCGGCGGCGTTGCAGAGGAACGCTGCACGCCGGTATTCATATACGCTTCGTTGTCATAGCAGATATAGAGTACGTCGTCATTACGTTCAAACATGCCTGACAAACAGCCAAAACCAATGTCAGTAGTCCCGCCGTCTCCGCCTTGAGCAATCACGCGAGTCATCGGTTTGCCTGTCTTTTTGGCACGCATACGAAAGGCCGCCGCCATACCTGTAGCCACCGCGGCAGTGTTGCCAAAAAGTGAGTGGAACCAAGGTAGTTGCCAACTTGTTTCTGGATATGGGGTCGAGAAGACCTCCAAGCACCCGGTAGCGTTAGCTGCAGCCAACCTGCCGTTCACAGCGCGCATTGCCGCATCAACTGCATAACGAGCGCCCAAAGCCTCACCACAGCCCTGACAAGCGCGATGTCCGGAAGTAAGAGAGTTAAACCGCTCCATTGACGACTGAATTGAACGATCCTCCGGGTCGAGAAGGCGATTCCCTGCAGTAAAAGTTCCGGTCTGATAAAAATGAACCAGTTGCGTCATCTTCAAATCTCCTCTCCGCGCGCGAGCTTTCGTTCATTGACGTGGCGATTAAGCGCTTCTGGCAATGGTCCAATATGACGTGACGTTTTTTCACGCTCCAACTGACGACTGAGAAGCTCTCGATCGAGATCGAGGAAAAACTCATCTTCCTGCAGCTCATTTCTCAGAGCAGCACCAAAAACCTTTTTGAAAGAAGCTTTGGAAACCGAGCGACCGCCCAGTCCCGCATAGACCGTTTTTTGATCGACGGCTGTTCCCTTGAGCGCCTTCATTACTTCGAGCGAAACAGCACCCGCACCGCCCGCGCTCATCATGCGTTCAATGACGAGCACCCGGCTAACATATCTAAGCGCTTCACGCACAGCGGCAAACGGGAACGGCCGGAAACATTTGAGCGTTACCACACCGATTTTTTGACCGGCCTCACGCATTTCATCGACGGCATCTTTAATGGTGCCTGTTAAAGCCCCCATGGAGAAAACGGCGAGTTCAGCGTCTTCCATGCAGTAGTTCGAAAGCAGTCCGCCAGAATTTCGGCCAAAAATCTTCTGGAACGCCTTCTGTGTACGTTCAATCACTGGAATGGCTGCCAGCATGTGTTCATGCGCAAGCCAACGCACTTCAGTGAAAGCCTCTGGCCCCACCATTGCGCCAATCGAATAAGGATGATCAGGATCCAATACCTGCCTAGGTGAATAAGGTGGCAGGAATACATCCACATCAGCCTGATCGGGGATGTCCATTGCCTCAAATGCATGCGTCAGTACAAATCCGTCCATGCACACCATGACGGGAATCGAAAGTTCCTCAGCAATGCGGAACGCTTGAATATGCAGGTCGCAGGCTTCCTGATTCGTTTCCGCAAAAAGCTGAATCCATCCACAATCGCGCTGACTCATTGAATCGGAATGATCGTTCCATATATTGATTGGCGCGCCAATGGCACGGTTAGCAACCGTCATGACAACAGGAAGGCCCAAACCGCTCGCGTTATAGACAGCTTCGGCCATATAAAGAAGCCCCTGGCTTGCAGTCGCCGTATAGGCTCGCCCGCCAGCAACGGAAGCTCCAATTGCCACGGACATTGCGGCAAACTCACTTTCGACATTGATGTACTCGCAATCCTGCAAAACACCCTTTCGACAAAGCAATCCTAAGTTCTCAACAATGTGTGTCTGCGGCGAAATCGGATATGCACAGACAACATCCGGACGGCAAAGCGCCACGGCCTGAGCAACGCCCTGACTGCCTTCGATCTGCTTAAGCATGGATCTTCTCCTTCTGAGACAGAACAGCCTCATATGCAAGGCGTGCGATTTCTGCATTGGCTTCAGCAATGCGTCCGGCAAATTTAACGGCATAAGCCTTCTGCACACTTTCGAGCTTCATGCTGCCGGTAATCGCTGCAAATCCTGCAAGCATGCCTGCTCCTGGAAGCGGTCGACCTAACGACTCAAGAGCGTAGTTGGTAGCTGGAACACTCATCACATGACCCTTAGGGAGCTGCTTAATAAGATCTTCGAGACCAAGCTCTTCGGGCGAACGGCTTGAATTAATGAGCACATAGCCTTCTGGTTGCAGACCAGAAAAAACCGGAACACTTTCCAGGAGTGTTCGATCCTGAATTAGAACTACATCCGGCTCTTGAATCGGCTCGCGTAACCGAATTTCTACAGATGAAAGACGTGCAAAGGCAACAACCGGCGCGCCAGTTCGCTCCGAGCCAAAACTCGGAAAAGCCTGTGCTTTATGTCCCTCCATAAAGCCCGCAAGCGCGAGCATTTCGGCCGCCGTCACGACGCCCTGACCGCCACGGCCATGTAAGCGTATTTGAAACACTTCGGGGTCCCCCTTTGAATATTGGGGCCGCCCCGTGAGGTCAGGAGAAATATCCAGAAAAATCAGAACGAAATGGTTCTTCGATCATCCGGACTCAAACAGCGGATTAAATCGAAACTCGCTTTGCATGCGATGCCGCAGAAAGCCGCTGCTTGGTTTCTTCTACTCAACCTAATGGGGTCGGCTGAACATCACCTGATGGCGCCTTTGTTCTTCGTCGGTGCTCTTGCCAGGCAATGCGGTTGATGTGGGTTCTTCAATTACGACTTTATCAAGATTCTTTCTTATACACCTAGACGTTTTTCCCGACCTTACCAATATGACTAACCGTGAAACAATTGCACTCGCAGCAGGTCAAAAATTCAATATTCCTCAATATGAACACTAGACTTTCTGCCGTTGTGTTCCATCTCATTCACTGCAACCATGCGCCTTGCTTCCGCCTGTCTCCTGATCACCTCAGTCTCTGCCCTGCTTGTCGGCTGCTCCCTCGCACCGACAAAAAGCGTTCTTGAACAGCAGAAAGCTGTTGCTGTTTACTCTTGGGAAGCTCAGGGGCAAATGGTCTTTCGCTGCACCTATGACGAGCGAGGATTTTTCTGGGCTTTTTTGTATCCGCAAGGAAAACTGCTTGATGATAAAGGTCGAGAGCAGGCTGTCCTTGGTTCGGACTTTAGCGTCACAGCACGCGACGGCTCCCTCGTAAAAGGTCGCATCATTGAACAAGGCCCTCAAGAGTCCGCCAGAAACCTGCGCACTGCTGTAATAGCTGTTGAATCCACCAACCACGGCCTGCTTTCCGGTGTGCGCTACTATGCCAGACGTCAGCCTGAGGGCGGCATGCCGCTCGCCTCATGTTCGGCTTCACAGCGAGGACATCTCTTGAGAGTTCCGTTTCGTGCCCGCTACGTTTTCTATCGGTGATATTCTAAGTTGGACACAATCCCGACAGCTTTTGTCGGGAATTCCCTCCCGCAATTTGCTAAAATTAGTTCTCTTGACGGCTTCTGTCATATCAGACAGGAGCTGTTGATGGTTTTATAAGGGAGAGATGTAGTCATGGTTCCTGCAGCCACCACGGTGGGAGGTTATCTTCAAAGCCTGCCCAACGACCGCCGCGTTTCAATGGCCCGCGTCTGCAGCATGATTCGCCGCTCCGCCCGAGGCGTGCGTGAAAGCATGCGCTTTGGACTCGCCTTCTATGAACTTGACGGTCCTATTTTTGCCGTCAAGTCCCACGACAAGTCACTTACGCTTTATTACGCCGAAAAAGATGCCGCAGCAGCAGGTGTCGGTCGATGGAAGGGGCTTGATGTTGAGCACCGCTGCGTAGAGTTCCGCGATCTTAATTGCCTGCCTCTCGACGTTGTTGAGAACATCGTCCGTGCATCTCTGAAGCTGCGACGCGGCCGTCCCATTGAAGATCTGCCTACCCAGGCTGAACTTCTCGAAGTCTGGGGCATCCGCGAAGAAGACGCAGCCGTTGCGCCTCCAATCGTGCGCATCGTCGTTCCGCATGATGAAGAAGCGGAGCCTAACAGCGAAAATAAGACAGAAAAGTCTGCCGCCGCAAACTAACAATATATTTTCGTCGCCAATATTAACCGCCTAAAACATTGTTTTATGGCGGTTTTTATTGGACTCCTTAAAACTGCTGCGCCCACCTTATTAATGCCGCCTCAACGGCTGGTCGACATTCCGTTAGTGGCCAGTGCAGACAATGCAGCAGTTCAAATCGACCGCCTGCCTCTTCAGTTTCCCGCTGCATAGCAGCCGCATTCGTAAAAGTTCCCGAATCAGCACCGAGCACCAGCAGCGGCAGTCCCAGCTCAGCAAGAGATGCAGTTGGACGTCCAACTTCAAGCAGATCTCTTGCGAAGACATCAAGATGCTCATGCTTCAAGTCGTTCCATACTGAAGAATAAGATTTTTTAAAAGCTAGCAGCGCTGCCCCACCTTGAGCAATCTTTTGCCTAGCCTCTTCATCCATCGTCCGTAATCTACAGGGCGCCAGTCTTCGAGACAGACCGCATAAACCCGCAATACGTCCGCAGATTTCCAGCAAATGAAGCAGAGGAGCACGACGGCGCATACAAAGCGCCTCCGGCGTCAAGCAGCCCTCTAACAATGGATCAATCAGAATAAGCCCATTGACAATGTGCGGGAAACGCCTTGCCAACACAAGTGCGGCTGCAGCTCCAAGACTGTGTCCTACCACAACAATGGGACCGTGCGCTCCAGCAGCTCCAATCACGGCTGCAATATCGTCAGCATAATTTTCAAGACGTCCGGGACGACGTGCTGGACTTGCACCATGACCACGCAGATCAAAACGCACCAATGTCCACCTTTGGCTAAGCGCGGTTGTATCGACAAATTCTTCCCACCGCGAAGCATTGGAAGCTGCTCCATGAACAAACACGATCAATCGTTGGCTTCGGTCGGAAGCGGGTTTCAGTGCAGCAGATAAAACCGTCTCTTCAAGAGGAATAACAAGACGAGTTTCTCCTGCAACAAGCGGGAAAAGAAGATGTACGGCCGGAGAGAGCGTACTCATAAAAGTTCTCCATTGCCGCTGTCACGACGTTCCCTTAAACGCCGATACAGCGTTCGTTCAGAGATTCCGAGCGCCCGAGCAAGCTCTCGTCTGGTTTTACCGTCAACCGATACGACACTGTCTGTGGTCTCCCCCCATTTTGGCATCACGTCTTGCAAACCATTTCCACCTAAAGGGTCATCGAGACTATCTGGGCCAATTTCCCCCGAATCTGATAAAAGACTGGCACGCTCAAGAACACTTTCCAATTCGCGAATATTCCCTGGCCATGGCCGACGCCTAAGCACCATTAAACCTTCTGGCGACAGTTTCAAGGCGGTTCGCTCCGCTCGCGGCAAGCGTTTAAGTATCAGCTGAGCCAGTTCTTCTATGTCTTCTATTCGCTCCGCAAGTGCAGGCACACGAATTCTCGCAACACAAAGACGAAGCCATAGATCAGCACGAAGTTGTCCAGCACCCACGAGAGCAGCAGGATTCAATGCGCTCGTTGCACAGACAACTCGCCACCCTACAGCAACACTATGTTCACTCCCAGCTTCACGAACGAATCCGGTTTCCAAAAGTGTCAGCAGCCGACGCTGCATTCCCATTGAAAGCGCAGTCACTTCATCAAAATAAAGCGTGCCGCCCGAACTGGCTGAAAGACCTCCCGTTCTCGAGCTCCCTACGGTATTGAGTCGGCCCAACAGTTCATTCTCAAAGCGTTCATCATTCAAAGTCGTACAGTCGATCTTGATAAATGCATGCACAGCGCGTCGAGAGTTTTCATGCAGCAGTCTGGCATACCTTGACTTACCGCTTCCCGACGGACCACAAAAGAGCACTGGCACATCACTTGCTGCCACTCGCCCTATTGCTGCCACCGTTTGCTGCACTGCAGCACTATGCATAACGATGCCTTCGCGTTCGCGAACACTTTGCGGATCATCACGGACGAGAACTTGCTCCATGAAATATACGGCTGCCCCATCCGGAGCTGGCACCGGAACGGCTTCAAGCTCAACAAACCGTTCGCCGCCCGGCACAAAATCACGCTCAATAGTGCGCTCCGGCTGTCCGCTCAACCCCGCTCGTTCCATAGGACAGATTCGCCCACATGCCGAACAAGGCCGAAACTCATGAAAGACTAATTCATGACAACGTCGGCCTTCAAAGTCTTCAATGCCGAAGCGGCGGCGGAATGCTCGATTAGCGTAAGCCACAGAGTAGTCGGGACGAATTAAAAGACGAGGCTCGCCGAGGGCATCAAGAATGCCTTGAAGTGCGGTATTAACTGCCATGACTGCCAACTTTTTAAAATACTGCCAATTTGGCAGTGTCCCCCAAAAAACCTATGGCCGTCAACCCTTCTGGGAGAGCGTTTTGCCAAATGCTATGCATTCCACCCGCTTAATATGGCAACAGTTTTTAACCGGCACTCGAATCCTTTGATGACTGGCCGGCAAACGCCTTTAAGGAACTGCATCGCATGGAACCACGTCCCGCCCCAAAGCGTCGACCTCGATTGATCGTTGAGATCGCTCTGGTTATTGCCTGCAAGCTCTGCATCATTTTTTGCCTTTGGTGGCTTTTCTTCAGCCCCGAGCACCGCACGACCGTTACACCTGACAAGATGGGCGATGCGATCTTTAGCTCTGCTCCGTCTGAAGTACAAACTCCCCCCGCCAAACGCTAACTAACTATCACTCCAACAATTCAACAATCAACATCAGGAGAAGTCCTCAATGATCCCCTCTGATCTTGTAGACCTGTCACGCCTGCAGTTTGCGCTGACCGCGATGTACCATTTCATCTTCGTGCCGCTCACGCTTGGCCTGTCCTTCATGCTTGTCGTGATGGAACTCGCTTACGTCATAAGCGGCAAGCAGATGTACAAGGACATGACCCGGTTCTGGGGCAAGCTTTTTGGCATCAACTTCGCCATCGGTGTGGCTACTGGCCTCACGATGGAATTTCAGTTCGGCACGAATTGGGCCTACTACTCCCACTATGTGGGTGACATTTTTGGCGCTCCACTCGCCATTGAAGGCCTGATGGCCTTCTTCTTGGAATCGACTTTTATTGGTCTGTTCTTCTTCGGTTGGGACCGCCTCTCGCGCGGCAAGCACCTCTTGGTCACATTTTTGATGGCTTTGGGGTCAAACCTCTCCGCGCTCTGGATTTTGGTTGCCAACGGCTGGATGATGAATCCGATCGGGGCTGAATTTAACTTCGAAACGATGCGCATGGAGATGACCAATTTCTGGGCAGTCTTCACGAGTGAATGGGCACAGGCGAAATTTGTTCACACGATTGGGGGTGGCTACATGACCGGCTCCTTCTTCGTGATGGCGATTTCCGCCTATTACATGCTCAAGCGTCAAGATGTGAAGTTCGCCGCTTCCTCTTTCCGTCTTGCGGCAGCATTCGGTCTCGTCGCGGCAGCGCTTACGCTCCATATGGGCGACGAATCGGGCTACCTCGTCACGCGCGATCAGCCCACCAAGATCGCTGCCATGGAAGCTATTTGGGACACGCATGAAGCTCCGGCACCGCTCTCGCTCTTTGCCATTCCTGATCAGGAAGCGCAGAAAAATCATATGGAAGTTTCCGTGCCTTGGCTTTTCGGCCTGATGGGTACGCGCTCCCTTTCAACAGAGATTCCTGGCATCAAACAGTTGACTGCTGATGCAGAAACTCGCATCGTCAACGGCCAAAAAGCCGTCTCGACGCTTGAAGCATTGCGTAAGGATCCGAAAAATGAAGCTCTTCAGACGGAGTTCAAAGCCGTCGAAAAAGATCTTGGTTTCGGCCTTCTGCTGAAGCGCTATACCGAGGATGTCACGAAGGCTACCCCCGAAATGATCAAGCAGGCCGCTGCCGACACCATTCCGCAAGTCGCCCCCATGTTCTGGAGCTTCCGCGTCATGATCGGCTGCGGTTTAGCTCTTCTGTTGCTCTATATCGTTGGGCTTTACTTCTCCGTGAAGAAGACGCTCGACACAAAGACGCTTTATCTGCGCGCCACGCTGCTCGCATTGCCGCTGCCTTGGATCGCTTGTGAGGTAGGTTGGTTCGTTGCTGAATACGGCCGTCAGCCCTGGACCATCTACAACATCCTGCCCACGCACCTTTCTGTGTCCTCACTGACGTCCGGTGACCTGATTGGTTCCATTCTTGGTTTCGTTGTGCTCTATACCCTGATGCTCATCGCCGAAATGTGGCTAATGGTTCGCTTCTGCCGTAAGGGACCGAGCTCACTCGGCACGGGACGCTATCACTTCGAGCAGCAGTAATTCCGCAGGAGTCTTAAAAAATGATTGACTACGAAATCCTGAAGGCCATTTGGTGGCTCTTCATCGGCGTACTGCTTGTCGGCTTTACCATCATGGACGGGCAGGACATGGGCGTTGGCACGCTATTGCCTTTCCTGGGCAAGAATGACAGCGAACGCCGTATCATGATCAACTCGGTTGCCCCGCATTGGGACGGCAACCAAGTGTGGTTTGTTACCGGCGGCGGCGCTATGTTTGCTGCCTGGCCGTTAATGTACGCCATCGCGTTCTCGGGTTTTTATTGGGCCATGCTCGTAATCCTTGCAGCGCTGATGTTCCGCCCGTTGGCTTTTGACTATCGCAGTAAGGTTCCAGCCGAACGTTGGCGCTCGTCTTGGGACTGGCTTTTGTTTGTTGGCTCCGCCGTGCCGCCGATCATCTGCGGTGTCGCATTTGGCAATCTGCTTCAGGGCGTGCCTTTTGAAATTGATTCGACGATGCGTCCGGTTTATACCGGCAGCTTCTTCGGACTGCTCAACCCGTTCGGACTTTTCTGCGGCATCGTTTCAATTGTGATGGTTATCTTCCACGGCGCCAACTATCTTGCGTTGCGTACGGAAGGATCACTGCATCAGCGCGCCGTCAGTATTGCTTCAATCTCGGGGGTCTTGACTGCTGTTCTTTTCGCACTCGGTGGCGTCTGGACGTATCTTGGCATTGACGGGTATGTTGCTGTTGCAGGGCTTGACCCTGCAGGTCCGGCCAATCCGTTGGCTAAGACTGTCGAGCTGCAGGCAAGTGCCTGGTTCTCCAACTTTGCAGCCTATCCCGTACTCTGGCTTGTTCCTGCCTTAGGGATCTTCGGCGCTCTCGGTGGTGCTTTGATGATTCGTGCTGGCCGCGGCTGGCCTGCGATTATCTGCTCATCCATTTCGCTTCTGGGAATCGTACTGACGCCGCTTGTTTCGATGTTCCCATTTGTGATGCCGTCTTCAACGATGCTCAATGCCGGTTTGACGCTTTGGGACTGCACCAGCTCCCAGCTCACGCTTGAGATCATGTTCTTTGTGACGTTGATCTTCCTTCCAATCGTGCTGCTTTACACGACTTGGGCGTACCGCGTGATGTCGGGCAAACTTAATGCTGAATACATCGAAAAGAACACGCATCATCTCTACTGATTGATGTTCAAACTGTGCGCTGCAGATGCATCTGCAGCGCACTCCATCTGCTTTCTAGGAGTTCTTCATGAGCTACTTCTATTGGATCATGGCTCTTGGCTTTGCCGTTGTACTTGCCGCTGTCATCGAAACTACGGTGACCCGCAACGATGACTAAAACAAAGCCTGCCGCATCCTCGCGGGGATCGACTGCTTTACGAATCATTTCGTTCCTTGGTGCTCTAGCCTGTGCCGCCGTCGTTGTTCTTTATCCTCGTGCAATAGCCGAAGATGCCACCGGCGTGCCTCATGGCGCGTTAGTCGGCATGCTCTTCGGTATGAGCATCCTCTGGGTCTACGGCTTTGGTTTCACACCTCAGCATCGCATCTTCCGCTATCTCCTTTCACCGTTGCTTGGGTGGATTCTTTTGCTCGGTTTCGGTTGGATCGTTTTTTGTCGATGAAAGGTTATTAACTTGCCGATCGAAAAAACGCTATATGACAGTGTCGGCGGCGATGCAGGTCTTGATCGCCTCACCGCCGCCTTCATTCGCGTTCTGCTCGCCGATCCGCAATTAGAGGAGCTCCGCAGCATATACGCAGGACGAGACCTCGCACATTACGAAGCTCGCCTCAAGGAGTTCCTCTCAGGATGGCTAGGCGGCCCGCCTCTCTATCTTGAACGCCACGGCATGCCGATGCTTCGGGAAGGGCATCGCCGACTCGTCATTACACAGAACGCGCGTTATCAGTGGATGAGCGCGATGCGTTCAGCTTTGGCCGAAACGGTATCCGATCCTGAAGTCCGCCTTCGTCTTGAAGGAGCCTTCGCCAAAATGGCTGAATCACTCGTCAATACAGATCGCTGAGAACACTTCAAAAACGCCGCATGTTTCTGACAACATGCGGCGTTTTCTCATTCACTCCCCAAACTCCCGGGGACTAGCTCTTAATCCTTTCTAGTCCCCCTTATTGGAGTCACCCCAAACAGCGCGAAGCACTCGCGTTGTTTTCGTGTCAGCATGTTGATTCGCCAGCTGTCAGTGGAACCCCAGCGCTGCATGGTGACGCCGCGCAGGATCTCAAAGACTTGAGACAAAGAGTTGCCGGGAATTTTGAGATCAAATTCTTTAGCCTGTGCCTCGGCTTTCACCCGCATCATGGTGCGAAGACATGTTGCAAGCGTGAAGACAAAAAGCTTGCCTCGATAGCTTGTCTGCGTTGCCAGCATGCGGTCTCCTTCAATCTGATTTTTAAAGACACGATAGCTGCATTCCACGGCATTGCGCTGACGGTAGAGTTCTAATGCTTTGAAGGGATTGGGAACTTCGTTGGTACGAAGCGCCATGCAGCCGCTGTATTTCAACCGCTGAGCAATGCCTTGGTTCTTACGCACCCAAACACTCTCACCCTTGTGGTTCTGGGTTTCCTGAACGCAGGAGCGATACTCCTGCCATAGAGCAGCATCGACCTGACTTCCGGCATTTTTAAGTGCGAGCACCCGGTCAATTGCTGCCATTTCACAGTGTTTTTCGTCCACTGCCTTGTGATCGTCGTAGTAGAGATACACGCTGACTTTTACGCTTTGAGTGCTGCCGCTGCCGGGCAGGCACTGTGACCACGATTCGCACTCTTCCGTCGGAAGTGCAACAGCCGAACAATGGTATTTGGGCTCATAGAATTCAATGCCCTTAAGCTGATAACTGTGTTTATCAATCAGAGCTCTGACACTCTTTTCATTTAACGGCGTGCATTGCAGGAATTTGAGTCCGACATCGAGCTGCTTCTGAATGTTGGACATTGACTTGTAGCCGCGATCCGTGATCAGGAGGGTTTCGCTCATGTCAAAGCCGACTTTCTGCATCCGCTCCAGAACCGGTTTAAAGCTCGTTTTGTCGTCTATGGAGCCGAAGTACTCGCAGGCATAGACCACTTCCCCCGTATCTTGATCACAGGCCAAGGCAAGATTGACTTGTTTTAAGTGCGGATCTCTTTTGGCATAGCCATATTCCGCATGGTCGATCGTCCCGGAATACGTAGAGATGCTGGTGCTGTCAAACGCCAGCGTCAGAGGCGGAATATACGCTTTTGAAGACTTTGCCTTAAGTTCCCGTCTGCGAGCCTGAGCCTGCGTTATGGCCCGCTGATGACGTTTCAGGAAAAAGTTGTCGACCATATCCGGCTCGATTTTGGCGAGCAGCTCTGAAAGGCGCTGTCCGCATATCGGCTGCACACCGGGGATATAAACGCGGCCAAGCCAATCCGCAAAGCTGTTCATGCTGACGCCTTTATCGAGCATATAAACAGCCAAGGCTCCGATAACTCGGGCATCTTCTTTGCCCAGCATGTCTTCAAGATCTTTCAATAGACCAGACTCAGCCAGAAAACTCCATGCAGCACTCGTCAGCCCACATTGACGTGCTGTGCATCGCCAGTCGTTTTCAATTGACTCGCGGCGTTCGCATTGTTGAAGACGTCATGAAGCTCAGATTCGATGAATACCGAGAATCGTTTCGCGACATTGGGTTTTACGACGCCGAGACTCGTGCCTATGCCCGAACGGTTAAGGAATCGTGGAAGCTGGAAACCGACAGCGGAATGCTTAACAAGGTTCTCTTCGTACACCTGTACCGCTTCCCCGGTGCTGATGAAGACGAGATGACTGAATTGGCTGCCAGAGTGGCAGAGATTCTCAAGTTCAAAGCAGACAATCGAGAAGTGCCGCCTGAACTTTGGCGTACATACAGGCGCTACATCAAAGAACTTGCCGGCAGTCGAGGGCAGAAAGAAACGCTGGGACCGCAATGATGAGGCCATTCGTGAGGCAGTCCGATATGCCGGAATGTTTGTCATTCGCAGCAATATCGAAAGCGATCCTTTTGCTGCGCTGCAGGCATACAAAAAGCGGAACATTGTTGAACTGGACTTCAGCCAATACAAAAATTGGGTAGACGGAGATCGACTGCGCTGCACGAGCAAGAGCTACCTGGGCAAGCTCTTTGTCTGCACGATAGCGGCCTCACTGCGGCTCATGATGATGAGTCGTGCTCAGACCAATGCTAAGACTGCAGGTTTGAAAATTCCCAAAGATTCCATGGATGTGCTGATGGCAAAACTGCGCGGCATCAAAGCTGAGAAGCGCAGAAATGCCAACGCTTGGGTGGTGCGCCAGTTAAGTAAAAAGCAGCGCGATATGCTCGCGCTGCTTGGCTTAGAAAATCCGCCCCGGGTCCTGAAAAATTAGGGATCAGTTATTCAGGAGTTCCGGTTAAGTGGTGGTTACACGATTACGCGTTTACTCGTGTATTCTCAAAACATGTTCTTAATGAAGGCGGAAGAGAGCGTTTTGAGAGTCTCTAGTGTGAGCGGTACGGCATTATCTTGTGCAAACTTTTTAAGCTTCGGAATGAAGCCGTCGGCACGCAAAGACTCGAGCAGAGAAATGCCCGCAAGAGACAGTCCTGGGTTAGCACTCAGGGAAATGCTTAATCGCCCATCAGCAGACTCGCGCACATCTATGCCCGTGAGAAAACCACCATCACGCAAAAGTTTCACATGAGTTAAAACCACGCGTCTCTCTGGTGGTTCTGAATTGTTGACTTGTTTTGATAAAAGCTGCCCCTCCTTCCACTGTTTCAGAGATTCCGTGTCAGTTATGAATTCGCGAAAGGTTTCGGCCTCAATGTGAATCAGAATGGTTTTTGCTAAGGTCCAATCAAACTTCATTTATTTTCCTTATCAATCTTTTTTTACCTGTTCCAGCCCTAAGAACTGAACACGGTCAACCGTGTCACCCTTTACATGCTTCGCAATTTGAATGGAGATTAATTCCTGTGTATTCAGAGCATGGCAAAGAACATTGAGAATTTCTCCATCCTCTTGCAGTAAGGTGTCTATGAGCATCGGATCCGGAGAGTCGCCTGCGAGCTTCATGCTCAGTAAATAGTTTTCGTTAGACTTCCATTCATAAACACGAAAAGAAAGAATCCCTGGCTCAGAACGGTCTAGCGACAAAACGCGGACCTCCACCGTTTCATTTGGAAGCCACGATCCATAAATTCTGTCGGCAGGTGACTGAATGGTATTAATTTCCTGCTCGTTGTAATGCCTGTTCCCAACACTAATGCGCTTAGCTGGCCCCGCTTGACGGACTAGCTCGTCAGAAGCTTGTTTAAAGTTGTCGCTGGTTTTAGAGAGTACCTCCATCGCCAACGCATTGGTTTTGATGGAATCTGAAAGCACTTTCATAGAAGCTTCATGCCGCACCGTTTCTGCATTATTCTTAACTTCGGCCAGGCGCACTTCTTTTTCATTGTTATTGTTGGTTATGTAGCACCAGGTTCCGCTGGCCACCGCCGCAACGCCCAGTATCAATATAACCTTAAGTTTTGGATCCATACCTTTGAAGCTTTCTTTTAAAAGCTCCCCCAAGCCTTTTAGGTTCGTTTCGAGAAGAGAGCAACCGGGGCCAATCTTGATCCAAATTAGCAGTTGCTCACGCTCTTGCGATGTTAAATTTCGTACCTCTACACGTTTGCTGGCGGCATAGGAACGATAAACCGCACTTTGTAAAGCTACGAGACCCTTGGCAAAGGAGCCATTAATACTCGAGTCATACCCATTTCCCACAATCTTGATCTCAAACGAGAACAAGCTGCTTGCAACGGACACTGCCGACCAATCAGTTTTTTCGTCCGTTACGTATTGAAGAGCCTCATCGAGACTATTAATTACTATGGCGTTCACTCGAGCCTCCTAGTTTTGTCATAAGGATACAGGTGAATTTATTGCTCATCCTTATCCATTGCATTCATACAGAACTTCCCTAAAGCATCAAAGACCTCCTGCATATCCTACAAGGCCAGCTCACGCTCATAGGCACACAGGTAGCTCTCATTGCGGCGATAGCCAACGCTTCAACGGAGGCGGCCAAAAAATTTGTTGAAAAAACCACTTCTAATACGGTTGTCGGGTGTGGGATCAAGGCGCTGATTGCGATCGGAACTTGCTTGGCTGAGATAACCGTTTGAATCATCTAATTTCATGGGGTTTGGTAGCAGCCGCATATCGATCTCAGCGCCAGCTGATGGTTAATACTTCAATGATATTGGCGAAGTCTGGGAGGACCTGAACTAGCTCTCGGATTTTGCGTAGGTTCGAAGGACGGTCAGGCCATCCTTGATGTAGTTCCAAATAACAATCAGTGCATCCGCAGCTAGCGCCGCATCCACAAAGTTATTTTTGGGAGCATCCTTTCTCCTTGAAAAGACCTACAACTGCGGCGCTTGTGAAGGTAGATGCAGTAATTTGGTCTTTTCTGTCGGGCGGGTGAGGATCCGTAGACCACCAGACCGTTCGGTTGACACTCCATGCTTGCACTTTTGCACTTTCGTGCGCTCACGCCTGAGGTATTTGCTCAGGCGTTTGTTGTGGCCTTTCGTTTGCCGCGCGGTTAGTCGCCGTCGCGCGCTCCGCGCACGCAGAGGGATTGTCTTATAGCAATTAAAAATTGATAAATATTAATTTTGCTGATATGAAAAAGCCCCGATGCCAGAGCGCTAGCGCTTGAGAGAATCTACATGCTGTGTTCAGAAAAGGTGGTTAGGCGTGCCAGGCGATTGCTTGTATGGGTCTTTGATACGGTCAATTAGTTCTTGAGCCTGTTCACGGAGTCGAGTCATGAGCCAGAGATACGCGCCAGATCCTTGACAATAATCTGCTTCTGCAATCATTTGCACACGATGATCTCGACTCAGTTTATCGTGCCCTTACATCCCCCTTTGGATAGACGGCCATAGTCGCGCCACCTTTCTGATTTAGTACGGAAAACGCAGGCACATCGCTGGGGCCGTCTGCAACATGAATCATGTTGCAGAACTGAACACGGCGCTTCTCAAGAGGGATCTTCGTATTGACGGCTATCGTGCTGCCTTCAATGATCCCCACTCCCTTATTGATCTCAAAGATTGCTCGGGTTTTGGTCGTATTATCGAGGCTATACGCAATTTCTCCAAGTCGATATTTCCCGTCAGGCCCTGGAATATCGATTAGTTTGGCTCCTCAAACCTTCCTCACATGAGTTGCAATGAGACTTCCTTGAATCATCTTCTTGAAACCGGTACTGACAATGTAGTTTTCGAACTTAATGCCGAACTCTTTATACGTTTCATCATCGTTCATTCGTGCGATCTCATGGAATAAATCGACGGCGCCGGGTAGAACTCAAGTTCTGCCCCTAGTTTGACAAGCAACTCATTATTGAGGCTGTCGAACGGTTGCTCTGGTTGGCTGATGCGAATAAAGCGGTTAAGGTAGTAGGCGTCTTTGTTGACATCGAGCTTCTTTTTTTGAAGCGCTTCAATTTCATCGCTGTTTTCCTTCCAGAAAGCCGCGGCTTCAACGCCGTAGTGTTTGAAGATGGGATCTTGCATATAGCCGGGGATTAGGGTTTTGTCAAAGTCCCAAACTGTTGCGATAACGTCGCTCATGTTCCTTCCTCTGAATAAGGTGCATTTCTGCGTTTGGTAGCTCAAAGCGATGCAGGCGTCTATTGCCTGAATTAGATCCCGAACTCGAGTGACTAAGATCATTGGCGGGTTAGCTAAACAGTGTGCTGTTCTACGTCAGACTGTTCAACTGTGGATTTCAGTAGGTCGCGTACCTGTGCGGCAGGTTTTTCGTGTGTCGAAGGTAAGCGGCATTCTGGTTGAACAGCTGAATCCTGATATCCTAAACCTTTCTCCAGTTAAGTAATCCATAGGGAAAGTCATCTAGGAAGCGGGATGAGCTAGTCTGACTACTTTGCTGACCTAGATGCGATTTATGCGCACAAAGGATTCTGTCCGCTCGAAAAACATTTTGTTATCAATATGGGACAGTGAATCCACCTATTAAATCCAACTTCATCAGAGAAGATGGGCAAATGGTAGAGGATATTGTTGATAGTTCGGGTATGTCGGGAAAAGCTATTCAGAACAGTTTGAATTCTCTTGAGATGAAGGCAGTACGTTTTTCGCACGTATCGGTAGGGTGTTGCGTCTGATATTACGTTCATCGTCCCCGCTATGTCTTCCCTGTGTCAAGAGAGCATGCTCTTTTTGGTTTGCCGCTATTACGGACTGCATAAACTATCTCAGTAGCGGCATATTAACTGATTCTAAACCGACTTGAAAATTTTATAAACTCCTTTTTAATCACTTAAAATTTGTATACTATCTTAAAAGTGATTGATTTGCTCTCATTAATCATCATTTTTGTGCCTAGAGAAAATAGAAGCCAATCTCAGTTTTCGAACAGGTTTTTTGTTTGGATAGTGCCTGAAATTGTCAAACTAACTGTGCTGGAACATAACTTATGGGGTCCTCTTCTATGTTCTCATGTCGGGTGCAACTGCAATCGCTCTGCGATACTCTGGACTCTGGTGTCTGATTTACGGTAGCGTGGACATTCTGTTCTAGATCTTCGAAAAGATTCGCCCAAATCGTTAGCGGATCTGGCAGCACGCCAAGGGACGTTAGGGCGGCATATAAATTAATTATGTTACATATGAAGTTAACACTCTTCTTCAACGAAATGCCTCTTCCTTTCTGTGACTGACGTTTAAGGAAGCGCGCGTCAAGGATTTCTTTATATTCGCAGGGTCTCGCATCAATCAAAGCGTTCACCACGTCGACTAAGTCGGCATCTCCGTATGGATGCAGGTCGAGTTGTATGTCATTGATCGTCTGAAGCACATGCAGGCGTCTACGAACCGTTTCTGACTGAAGTGCCTCGGCGAAGGTTTGTATTTGGTCATGAACCTGCAAGGCAATCGGTTGGGTTTGTTTGGTGAATTTTTGGAACGACTCCGCAAACTCTATTGAGATAACTTGGAGAATTTGAAGGGGCTCTTCTGCTTCTGGAGAAAGTGGAGTCATGGATTTAACTTGAATTAATTGACGTTCCTCGCTTAGCTAGCAGACGCTCTCTAAGCGAAACTAGTTTACTAAAGTTATTATGCCTCTTATTGTTTTTTGAAAACACTAAAATTCTAAGCATCCAGTGCTAAGAGGAGTAGGTTTTTGCGAGCTACACGAGAGCAATACTTAAAAGCATGCCGTTGCGACTTGTAAAACTCGAGAGGCACGTAAGGCCGCGTTTAAAGGGGCTTCTACAAGACGGTAGAGGTCGGAGCTTCTCTCTTCATGTGGAAACGCATTGAAGATCTGCGTAAACGTCTTCAGGTGCATTTTTCTGATCAATGGCAGCAAATCTACGTTGCGGCTCTCCTGCGGCTGCTCAGAGAACCTCGTTTTAAGCGCCTTCAGCTTCACTTCGAAAACAGCATCTTGTCGCATGTTTTCCCGAAACTGTCATTCACCGCATCCGACAATGCAGCCATGCTTCGGACTTTGGGTAAAAAACGTCAGGCAATCAGCAGCTTTATGCGTGAAGACATAGACAAGAAGAGCGCATTTATTTTGTTTGATGGGCATCGACTGATTACATCCTTCCAAGACGATGCCCTTTGCTGAACTAGGCTATGACTCCAAGCCCTGCGGCCGCAAAATCTGATGGAAATTCACAGTGAAATTCCGGAAATGGGAACGGTGACGATCCGCACCAACCGTGCGGATCTCAACTGCATGCAGGTCTACAGGGTATATAAGTAGCGACAGGCCATTGAACAGTTTTTCAGGACTTACGGGCGAGTTTGGACTTTGAAGCTTCCTATATGCGCACTCAGGCAACACAGGAAGCATGGCTGTTTCTCAATCACCTCTCGTCCATGATGGGGATGGACTGCATTACCGATATCGCCGCGATGAATGAGGACAAGAATATCTCCCTTGAAGACCTGAAACAAACGTTGGGAAAGATCATGGCAACCAGGGTGCAGGGAGAGTGGCTGGTCGCTCCGGTGAAACGGAGTGTCGCAAAACTGTTGGACAAATTCGATTTCAATCCATCACCGGAGCTGATTGAGGAACTCCTCGCTGAAGGTACGCCGCCCTAATGCACAGCGTACCTATTCCCGAACGATACGGTCTAAGCACTGAATTAAAAACTGTCATTAGACGGTTGCAGCAAAAAAAGGCCCACCTTTATTTTGGGAAGGCGGGACTTTTTGGTCGAAATCTACCCTTCAAGCCCCTGCCAGCAGGATGCCAGCACCATTAGAGGCGCAAGCCAGCGCAGACCGAAGCCAATGGCTGAAAGCGTACCTTTGGTCACGGTGCCGTTTTCCGGTGAGCAGGTGCTCAGTTCCTTCATGGCCTTGGGCCAAGCCTTCCATCCGACCACAAAGGCAACGGCCAGTCCATTGATAGTCATCAGGAAGTTTGTGCAGACGTAGTCGAGAAAGTCAAAGATGCTGCGCCCGAAAATGAGGCAGTCGCTCCAGGGGCCAAAGGAAAGCGCCGAAACAGAGCCCAAAATAAAGAGCGCAGCAAAGCAGAGAAAAACGGCAGCTCGGCGAGAGAACCGGCATTCGTTCTGCAAAAAGGCGACGGCCACTTCAAGCAGGGAGACGGCTGAGGTAAGCGCAGCCACAAAGAGACAGAAGTAAAAGATCACCGCTACGACGCTGCCGCCCGAGAGCTGCGCAAAAATCATGGGCAACGTGATGAAGACGAGGCCGGGCCCGGCATCGGGCTCAAGGCCGTAAGCAAAGACAGCGGGCATGATGACAAGCCCTGCCAGAATGGCTGCCTGAAGAGCAAGAATCGCTACCCACATGGCAGCGGAAGGCAGCCGCGTGCTTTTATTGACATAAGCGCCGTAGGTGACGAGAACGCCGGCGCCCAGAGACAGTGAAAAGAACGTGAAGCCCATGGCGTTCAAGATGGCCTGCGGCGTTACGGTCGACCAGGAAAACTGAAAGAGATACGCGAGCCCAGCCTCTGATCCGGGCAGCAGGAGTGAATAAGCGGCGAGTCCAATCATCAAGAGGAAGAAGATCGGCATCAGGCAGGTGGACAGCCGCTCGATGCCGCGGTGAACACCAAAGACAGCGGTCAAGCAAACGGCAGCCAAAAAGGCAAAAAGCCAGGCAATATTGCGCCCGCCCGAGCTCACGAGCTCACCGAACCGCATTTTGAGCACTTCAGGGTCCGGGGATGCAGCCTCTCCCATCAAGGCTTCCGCGAGATAGGCCGCACACCATCCGCCCACCACGGCGTAATAGGAAAGGATCAGAAACGACGTGAGTACTGCCATGCCGCCGCACCACGCAAAACCTCTGCTGCCGGCACGGCGCATGGCTTCAACCGCGGAACCGCGGCCGGATCGACCGAGCGCTAGTTCTGCCATGACCAACACGACGCCCGCCGTAAAGGTGAAGAGAATGTAGGGCAGGATGAATGCAGCGCCGCCGTTGGCACCTGCCCAATATGGGAATTTCCATATGGCTCCGAGGCCAATCGCTGAACCGGCAGCGGCCAGGATAAAGCCGAGCCTGGAGCTCCATTGGGCAGAAGAGGTTGGGACGGACATGGTGAACGGCAAAAGCAGTGCGTACAGATAAACGAGGTCGGCAATTGTAACTAGACCATGCAGAAGCGTTGTTGCTTCAGCCCTTGTCTATTGAAGTTTCATTTGCAAACGATAAGCGTCACAGGACTTCGATAGGATGAATATAAAGAGATGCGCTTGAGTCACTTATTTCGCACTCTGCTTTACCACCCAGTTTGAAAGGCCATCAATCATGCAGAAACAATGGATGAAGGTTTCGTGTGCAGCTGCGGCTGCTTTGGCGCTGGCTGCGCCGCTTTCGGGTTATGCCATGCCGCGAGTGGCTGACGCAGGACTCGTTATGACGGTCACGGGCGAAGCCAATCGACTGCTGGCCAATGATCAAGCGGTGATCACCTTTACGGCGGAAGCTCAGCGCCCGCAGGCACAGGACGCCAGTGACGAAATCATTAAGGCGGGCAACGCCGCGATTGCCGCGCTCAATGCCATCAATGCGCCTGCCGGGCAAGTCGAGGTTCAGACCGCGGACTTTTCAACTTGGCCGGTGAGAACTCGGGCCAAAGAAGGAGAAACCTCTGAAATCGCAGCCTGGGGTGCACGGCAGACGCTGCGCGTCACTGTTCGCGACCTGAAGCTTGCGTCGGCGGTGATGAGCGCTGCGGGCAAGAGCATGAATTATGACGGCGTCACTTTCTCCGTCTCTCGTGCGGTTCGGGAAGCCGCGCAGGATGAGCTCCTTGCCGAAGCGGTGAAGCGTGCGACGGAGCGTGCTGTGACAGCAGCTCAGGCACTTGGGCTCGAAGAGAAAAACGTACGTATTGAGGGTATTCAGGTTTCCGGCGCAGCCGGTCCTTCTCCGCGCTACTATGCGCAGCCCATGATGATGCGTGCTGCGGCGGCCAATGATTCCGCTGAAGCGGTGGTGAGCGCAGGTTCTGCAGACACCGCTCTGACCGTCAGCCTTACCGTGCGTATCACGCCTTAATGCTTAGCGCTGGAGCAATTGGGAGATGGCAAAGTTCACTGCACAGGCCGGTATTGATCCGCTTTTGCGCGTTGACCTCGATCCCGGCGACGAAGTCGCCGCGGAGCGCGGATCAATGGTGATGATGGATGCAGGATTGATCCTGAAAGGCAAGACCCGCGGAGGCTTTTTCAAGTCGCTCGCGCGCAAATTCCTCAATGACGAAACTTTTTTTCAGCAGTGGATTGCCGCAGAGGATCAGGCCGGCACTGCTTATTTAGCGCCAAGCCTGCCGGGCGGCGTCAAGGTCCTGGATGTCAAGGATGACGGCGTGATGATTGCCGATGGCTGCTTTCTCGCGGCAACGGCCGGCATTGACATTTCAGCCAAGGCTCAGGGGCTGGGACGGGCGATTTTGTCCGACAGCGGCGGCTTCTTTATTATGAAGGCCGAAGGTGCCGGCACGCTGGCAGTCTCGGGTTTCGGCTCTTTGGAAGAAGTGGAGGTGACGCCCGACCGTCCGCTTTTGATCGACAACGGGCATCTGGTCGCTTGGGACGCATCGCTAGACTATGAAATCACGCTTCAGACGGGAAGAAGCGGTCTTGCCGGCCGATTGATTGGCAGTCAGCTTACCGGAGAAGGTTTTGTACTTAAGTTCTCCGGCAGCGGCCGAGTTATTCTCAGCTCACGCAGCCAAGGCAGCTTCATTGACTGGATCTTCTCGCGCCGGCCGATTGATCGAGAAAAGGAAAAGACGGAATAAATTCAAGCTAAGTGACAAAACTCGGTATGATCCGCCGCCCGCACTCTCATTTTGGCTGCGGGCGTTTTTTCGATTGAACGCTAATTGAATAATTCCCGGGTCGAGACGACGTTGCGCTTGACCTTTTAAAATAGTGAATTACTAAACTTATCCATCAGGAGCTCATCCTTGTCCAACCGCATTTATCCCCATCCGATCATTGCCCGTGAAGGCTGGCCTATTCTCGCGGGAGCTCTGATCGCCGTCATCGTGAGCTGGATGCTTGACCTCGGAATCATCACGTTCCTTTTCTTCGTGTTCCTGGTGTTTGCTTTCCAGTTTTTCCGGGATCCGGCTCGCGAAGCGCCTGAAGATCCTCGGGCCGTCGTGAGTCCTGTGGACGGACGTGTCTGCAAAGTTGAAAAGTGCACGAATCCGGAAACGGGTGAAGATGCTGTGAAGGTTTCCATCTTCATGAACGTCTTCAACGTGCACAGCCAGAAGTCTCCGGTTGCGGGTGTGGTCGAGAAAGTGACCTATACGCCCGGTCTTTTCGTGAATGCTGACCTCGACAAAGCCAGCACAGAAAACGAGCGCAACGCCGTGACGGTGCGTATGGCTGACGGCCGCCGCATCACGTTTATTCAGGTGGCGGGCTTGGTGGCTCGCCGCATTATCTGCTATGCGACGATCGGCCAGGAACTAGCCCGCGGCGAGCGCTATGGCTTTATTCGTTTTGGTTCCCGCGTTGACGTGTATCTGCCGGCTGACGCCGAAATTGTTGCTCAGATCGGCGACAAGATGACGGGGGTTTCCTCCACGATCGCGCGTCTTTGATGTGCTTGGGGCTTGGTGTCTGTCGGCACACCCGTTTTCATTTATGCAAAATCCCCGCCAGTGATGACTGAGCGGGGATTTTTGCTGGATACGGCGAATGCTCCTTTCAGGGGTTTAAGAGCATCATTTGGCCGTTGCTTCGTGATCTTTGATGTTGAATTCGGCTTTCGGACTCTTTAAATCGGCCGGAACCTCCAGACCAAATTCTGCGCCGGAATTGAGCGCTGCCGCAGCTACTTCGTAGGACTTCTGTACCGGCGCTGTCAGGTTGATTTCTTCGCCTGAAGGCGTGCGAGCGGCACGCGGTCGGCTCGAGCGCTTTTCTGCGTTGTTTTCAGCCTGCGGCGTCAAGAGCATCGCAGTGGCTTCTTCCTGCCGCAGCGCAGTCTTGGTCGACGAGATGATGGAGCCGCGGTGCTCGGCGAGCCAGCCGTCAAGAAGCAGAGAATCTTCAACGACAGCCGTGATCACCCAACTGCCGGTCTTGCCGGGTGCATCTTCAATCTTTTGCGTCTGATTAAAGGGCGATTCGGAGAGGATGCGCACAAATTCAGGGTCATCAGACGTAATGGAAAGGCGCATCGCTTTGCCGCGGGCATCGTTGAGGCGGATTTTGGCCGAATAGTCTTCCAGGTCGAAATTTTCCGGACGTTCAAAAGCATCCTGCATCAGTTCGGCCGCATCCAGGCGATTAAGCGCTATGTGCTGAAAGTCGCCGGCATCGGTTTGGTAGACGAGGTAGGTGCGCACGCCCTTTTGGATAATGGCGAGCGGGCGCACGATAACTTCGGTATTGCGGCTGCGCGCCGAACGGCAGCGCAGCAAAACTTTGTGATCAATGAAGAGCGCGTCAGCAATGGCAGATAAAACGCCGGGACGAATGACCGGCGGCTGGAAGGACTGAGCGTCTTCGAGCACCTTGACTTTACGCAGCCATGTGCCTTCCGTTTCATCATCGTACTTAATGACACGGCGGGCTGAACGCAGAAGAGGCCGAATCGGGGTGATGGCTTGCGGCGGCAGATGGCTCTGGACAGATGGCTCTGAAGCCGCTCCTCAGCAATGCGCAGCAGCAGCATTTGCTCCACGCCGAGCTGGGGCAGATGAAACCCTGCGCTCTGCGGATCCCAGCAAAAGCCGTACGGTTTCCCTGAAGTCTCTACATGAATGGGGAAAACATCGCTGTGATCTCTGATCGTCTTCAGGTAGCGCTGAAGTGTGCGGCGGTGTATCTCAACACCGCGGTCTTCAAGTTCCTGATGTATTTCGGCGACAGTGGTCCATCTGTCCTGAGGGATCAGGCTCAGAATGCGGATCATTGTGACCACATCTTCAAACATTGTGGAGGAAGCGGTGTCTTCGTTCATTTGGTGACTTCGGGCGTTCGGTGATTTGTAAGAAGTTCCGTCCTCTCTGTCTTTGGTGGCTCAGATAAGCCGGAGCGACAGCGCTGGAGCATCGCTCATGGTTTACACCGTGCTGCAGGGGAAAGTCAAGCTACAGCACGGAAAGAGGCGCGGAGTTGTGAAAAATCACTGCTTTTGCGCAGTGCTGCTGCAGGTTGGACAGGATTCGTTTTCTGCTTCAGCGTCAAGGGCTGCCTGCTGGGCGGCAAGGTCAGCCTGAATCGGATTCGGACGACCGCGCCACCAACACCAGAATTCATAAACGAAACCGGAAAGTGCGTAAAGACAGAAAAGAATGAAGATCGACAGCGACGTGTTGCTGGAAATAATGATGAAAAGCACTGCGCAGACAATGATCACCCAGAAAGGAATCGTGCGGACGACGGCATAGCTCTTCCCAGAGAAGAACGGCGCATTGCTCACCATGGTCAGACCAGCGTAAAGCGTTACAACTGCAGCGATGGTGCCCTGCTGCGGCAAAAGCCAATCGGGCAGACGGTTTTCAACCGCGAGCCACACAAAGCCGCAGACCAAGGCAGCGGCTGCAGGGGAAGGGAGTCCCTGGAAATAGTTCTTGCTCACCACGCCCACATTGCAGTTGAAGCGGGCCAGGCGCAAAAGTGCGCAGAGCGCATAAACGAAGGAGACTGCCCAGCCGATTTTGCCCATTTCCACGAGTGCGAATTCATAGACGATGAGCGCAGGAGCGATGCCGAAACTCACGGCATCGGCGAGACTGTCCATCTGAACGCCGAATTCGCTCTGCGTATGCGTAAGACGAGCGACACGGCCGTCCATGCCGTCAAAGAGCATTGAAAAGAAGACCGCAATGGCGGCTTCTGAAAAATGCCCGTTCATGGCTTGGATAATGCCGTAATAAGCCGCAAAGAGCGCTGCGGCAGTAAAGGCGTTGGGGAGCACATAGATGCTCTTGGACTTCACCGCCTGCAGGCGGCGTTGACTAATCGAGGCGAGGCTTTCGCGGCGCGGCATTTGCGGCGATGTCATCTTTTTGAATGAATGTCCGTTTCAGGGGAAAAACGCTGGTCCGAGTAAACGTTTATGCCCGGCAGAGCGTCTAAATTGAAGCATCCTGCATTGTAGCGGCCGCAGAGCATTGTGCTCATTCGGATTTGTCGCAGTAGTTTGCCGCCGATGCGTGATAGTGCGAAAGACTGAGGTTTCAGCCGCTTTTTGCGGTGAACGGCTGATCCCCGAAATGTGCTCCAGGCCGACTGCGGGAATCGGCTCGCGGAGCGCCGCCGCGCAAGTGCTGAGCCGGTCTAAAATGATGTTCCTCAACTTTCAGCCGTCCTATTCGAAGGATCGCATCCTTATGCCATTTCTCTTCGCTCCGCCGCCTCAAGCCGTCATCCCTGTGCAGGATGAACGTTATGAATTTTTCCCTGTCAACCGCGTCTACGGCGCCGCGAAGAACTATGCGGCCGATGAAAAGCAGCGCGCAGCGGCTGCGGGCTTTGTACCGCCTCTTTTTATGAAGTCGTCCGATTCCATTCACCCCGTTGCTGACGGGGAAGTCTATCGCTGGCCCATGCCGGCTCGCACCGCCAGGATGGTGCCGGAGCTCGAATTGGTGGCGTGCCTCCATAAGGGCGGACGCAATCTTTCCGTTGAAGAAGCTCAAGAGTGCATTTGGGGATGGTGCGTAGGGTTTGACTTCACGCGCCGCCTTGCGCCTGAAGATCTTCCGGCGGGCGGTCCCTGGGACTTAATGAAGACGCTCGACGGAGGCGCCCCTGTTTCACATGTGCGCCCAGCCTATCGCACGCCGATGCCGGCGCCGGCCGAGATTTACCTTTATCAGAACAATCAGAAAAAGCAGTCGGCCAGCACGGCTTTCATGATTGTCCCGCCCGCGGAGCTCATTGCGCTCATTTCCCGCTATTGGGAAGTTCGTCCGGGCGACGTTATCTTCACCGGCGCTCCGGTCAATGTGCCTGAAGCACAGGTGGGCGACCGTCTGGAGGGCGGTGTGAACGGAGTGGGCACACTTAAGGTGGAGATTGCTGCCGCGCTTTGATATTTGCCGGCGGCGGATGACCAAGTCCAGCCAGCGGCTCGAAGACTGCGGCTTAGGCGCTTCAGATGGGATGCGCCAATCAAAAGAGGCGGGATGGATCCATTCCGCCTCTGAAGTTTCTCAAGAAGAGCTCGGGGCAGTTAATTGTCGTGGGTGCCTTCCGCCTGAAGTTCGGCATGGTTGGCAACACCCGCAGTCCTGAGAGTGTGTTCGGGGGTATCGTCGGTCGAGGATTCCGTGTGCTTCTGGAAGACGCGAAGCGAACCGAGCACGCCGCCCATCAAGATAACGAAGCCAATCGTCATCGACAGCGTCGGCATTTCGCCGCGCCACATCAGGGCATAAATGACCGCGAAGACGGATTCGAACACGATCAGCTGTCCGCCCAAGGCTGCAGGCAGAATCTGGCTCATCTTGTTCCAGCAGATCATGGCGACCCAAGAGCAGAGCAGACCGATGCCGAGCGCTACGGCCAGAAACTTCATCGGCGCAGCGCCCATCAGCGTGATATCGGTATCCATCAAGCCCGCCGGCCAGGCGAGGATGCCGAAGAGACAGGCGGCAAAAGGCAGCACCGTCACGCCCTGAAGCGCCGTCCACGCTGCGGCATTGTGCTTGGGGTGATTGAGCAGCCATTCAGCATTCATGATGGAGAACCACGTCCAGGAGACAACGGCAGCCAAGCCGAAGCCCACCCCAATCCAGTACTGCATGCCGCCCTCAGCAGAGGCGGCAGCCGCGCGTTCAAACTCGGTCAGATTTGCAACGATCAGACCAAAGAAAATCACAGCGAGCGGCGGAAGAATTTTGCTCCAGGCAACGGCTGACTTGGAACCCGCATAGCGGATGTTGGAGGCGATGGCCACCAGCACGGGAATGACCGCCATAAACATGCCGGCCAGCGGCGCGCCGGCCAGACGAATGCAGATCGTCAGCAGACAGTAAAAGAGCACATTGCCTAAGAGCGGCAGCTTGAAGGACTCCCAAATGTCGGCGCGCGTGAAAGCTTTCAGTTCTCGGCGGAAGACCCAGAGGAAGGGGAGCGAAATAACGCCGAATGCAATAAAGCGGCTCAGTGCCACGAGCACAGGGTTGTACTCGGGGACTGCAAGCGGGGCGATGTAGATGAGCCCCCAGAGGGCACCGGCGGCAACGCCGAGCAGGACGCCTAACAGCATGATTGAGAAACAGCCAGTTTTTCCGAATGCATTCGCCTTTCATTCGAATGCGGATTTTGTGATCAGCGGTCCGCTTTGAAAAGCGGGAAGTCATCGCGGTCCGCTGCCGCAGGGCTGAGCCTTCGCCTCCGGAAGACCTCACGGAGATCTTCGGTGAAGCTGGTCATGAAGCCTCAGCCGCAGCATTCACCGGCTGATTTGCCGGGAGCCGCAGTTCATCGAGTTGGGCAGACGGTCAGACCTGCAGTTAAAGGGGGATGTCAGTCTGCGGCGCCTCCGACTCCTCAAGAGTTGCCCCGTCGTCCGACTCTTTGAACTTGAAATGATGGTATCACTCAGTCCTACGCATAGAATAGTAGGGAATAATGCTTACTTCATGACTAAATGCAAATCTATCCATTGAGCCATACAAATGGAAGACTGCAAATGCAGACTTATATACGTATATATACTAGAAATAATGTTATCAATAAACTAGTAAAAATAGTATTTGCATATCACAGGAGGTAACTCATCTTCAGCCCTATAGGAACAGCGCAAAAACGGTAAATTTATTCAATAGGATGAATCCCGGCGCTTAAAAAAATCAAACGCATGTGGCTCTCAAACCGTTCTTAAGCTCTAGAAATCCGGTAAAGAGTTCAAAGGCTGCCGGAAGACTTTCCTCATCCTGAATGGCAAAGTCAGAACGATGGTGCCCGTTTTGATTGCAGCCAAAAAGGAAATAGCCGGATTTGCCGCCGTGCGCGCGGACTCGATTGATGAGAATCGTGCAGTCGTCGCTGCCGCGGATGTCGTCCCAGAGCTCGACGGCTTCAATGCTTGGGGCTGCGCGCGCAATGCTCACCAGGTCGTCTGTCACGGCCTGATCGGTGATCAGTTCAGAGGCTTCGCCGACTTTTTCAATTCGGGATTTGACGTCGTATGCGAGCGCAGTGCCTGCCGTGATGCGCTTCACGCAGTCAACCATATAGCGATTGACATCTGCAGTAGACCCGCGTGTTTCGATTTGCAGGCGTGCATGAACAGGAACTACATTGCGGCCTTCGCCTGCTGTGAGGCGTCCCACAGCGATGCGGGTATCGCCTTCGCCGGATCGAGGGATGCCGACGAGCATCATGGCGGCGGAGCAGGCTGCCATGAGTGCGCTGCGGCCTTTTTCAGGATTAGCGCCGGCATGGGCCGGCACGCCTTCAAAATAAATATCAAGTTTGGTCGTCGCCAGATAGCCGTGCGTGCAGACGGCAACCTGATGCAGCGGGACGCTTGAGCCGATGTGCGTACAGACAATGAAGTCCACATCATCGAGAATGCCGCTCTCGGCCATGGGCTGAGCACCGCGGGTTCCTTCTTCGGCCGGTTGAAAAACCAGTTTGATCTTGCCGCAGAGTTGGTCTGCGTGGTCCTTAATCCACTGTGCGACGCCAAGCCCGACCGCAAGATGACCGTCATGACCGCAGGCATGCATGAGGTTGGGGCGTTGCGAGGCATAACCGCCGGCATTGGCTTCGTGAGCCGGATCGGATGTTTCGCCGACCTGCACGCAGTCAATGTCGAAGCGAAAAGCGGTGACGGGGCCAGGCCGCCCAGAGTCCCAAATGCCAACGGCGCCGGTAAAGCCGTCGAGTTCGCTGAGCAGCTCTTCACTGACGCCTTGCCTTTTGGCTCGGGCAATCGCCTCGGCGACGAGAAGAGGATCGCGTCCCATGACGAAGTCTGGATGGATGACGGCACGTCCGCAGCGGACTTCGAATTGAAGGCTGCGCAGATGATTGACAATCAGTGCTGTCGTCTCAAATTCGGTCCAGCCTTCTTCGGGGCGTCGGTGAACACGGCGGCGAAGCGCTGACATTTGGTCTCGGTAGACGGATACGCAATGCATGATGGACCTCTGCAATGAGTTTCGCGGCGCGGTGCTGCGGTGAAGATCTTCTGGCTTTAATTCATGCCGGACGATTGTGCTAATTCTGTTGGTCGTTTGGCGGAAGGACTGGCTCTAAGGGCTTATCGGCTTCGGGCGCTGCGGGTGATTCACCGATCGCTTGGCGAGCGCGCTTCTGGACGGCCTCAAGGTATTGGGCATCGCGGTCTTCAAGCTCTGAGGCGAGCAAAGACACTGCCGCAGCATAGAAGTAGCTTCGGTTGTAGCGCAAAATGGCTGCAAAGGAACCCGTGCCGAGGTAGTAGTCGACGCCGCGTTCGTTGTTGCTTTTGATCCAAGGCAGATCAACGAGAAGCGCCGGTTCATCGTCTTTGAGCGGAATGGCTTCGAGCGGCTTTACGCCCGCCTTATAGAGCGCGCCGGCGGTGGTATGCGTTTTAATGCCGCCTGAGCCCGTGGCTTTGAATATGGCGTCAGTAGCGGATACCCGATAGAGCGGCCGTTCACCGCGTACCCAGCCGTGCACCGCCAGGTAATTGGCTACTGAAGCGATGCCGTCGGCAGGGGAATTCACCACGTCGATGTGACCGTCGCCGTCACCATCCTTGCCGTAAGCGCGAAGCGACGCCGGCATGAACTGACCGAGCCCCATGGCGCCGGCGAAAGAACCGGTGACGGAGACCGGAGAAATCTGCTGCTTCCAGCAGAAATCGAGGAAATCGGTAAGTTCCGAGCGGTAGTACTTGGCTCGCCGCGTGTAGTCAAAGGAGAGCGTCATCAAGGCGTCGAGCACGCGGAAGCGCCCCATATTGCGGCCATAGATCGATTCCACTCCGATGATGGCGGCTACGGCATAACGGCTGACGCCGGACTCCTCTTCAATGCGCGCAAAGACTTCTTGGTGGTCGCGCAGAAAGGCGGTGCCGCGCTCAATGCGTTCGGCATTGACGATATTGCGTTCGTAAAGCAGAAAGTTCTTTTCCGCCGTCGTCTTCTTGTCTGCATTGGGACGCGGCGTCGTGTAGCGCTCGGACAAAGGCGAATAGCGCGCGAGCGCCACTTCATTCATCAGCCATTCGAGCGGAATGCCTTGTTTATTCGAAATGTCCTTGAGGTATTCCTGCACATCAGTGCGTAAAGGTTACAACTCAGAATCTTGAAGTTGTAAGAGTTGACGCAGAGAACAACTTACTGTTAATCAAGGGTGCAGTTCCAGGAGCTAAGAAAGCCCTCATCACAGTAAAAGAGACCACAAAGTCTGGTAAATAGTGCATAGTAAGAAAGGAGGAACTTTACGATGGCTAAAGTAGCTGTTTATAATATGGAAGGTAAAGAGGTTGATTCAATCGAATTAAACGATTCCATTTTCGGCGTAGAAATTAATGAGCATTTAGTTCATATGGCTGTTCTTC
>OGRL01000558.1_pt1 | contig 31770 bp, 27 predicted proteins | sample 1553481 | NCBI WGS metagenome assembly OGRL01 (sample SAMEA2580036, study PRJEB22360) | human gut metagenome
GGATAGAATATTTTTTTATGAAACCTGTGGAAGAGCAGAAAATAAAAGAAGGACTCTCCATCTGGTTTGAACGCAGAAATGTAATATGACAAAAACACTCAGGAGGAAAACAATTATGAAGAAAAGAGCTTTAATTCTTGCAATGATCGCTTTTATAGCAGCTACAGCATCTGAACCGTCAATAAATATGGTACGTGCAGAGGAAACACAGGTAGAAGAAACACAGGTAGAAGAAACACAGACAGAGGAAAATGCAGGTCAGACATCAGAATTGCCTATAAAGACACTTACACCGAAGGTTATGGATGTGAATCCTTATATGGCAGCAAGTGATTCCAATATTCATCATGACTGCTATAATACAGATTCAACAGATGAGGTATTGCCTGTTGATATTTATTCTGAGATCAATGTTTCTTATGAAAAAGTTAATCCCAATGCTTCCCCGGCAGTCTTTTTTGATTCTTACGGACATGCAGTAGTTCCGTTGCTTGGTGGACTGGCAATCCGTGATATTAATGCAGAGGAAACACAGACACTGGGATATTTTTCTCCAAAACAGCATGATAATGGAGATTATCTGATCCAGAGTTCCTATTCCTTTGTAGATGAGAGTAACCGTCTGGTGTGTCCGACCAATAATAACCATGTACTGATGCTGAAGGCAACAGATGAAGACGGAAATGTACTTCCGGAATTTGAGAAAGTGCTGGATATTGATATTAAAGCAGCAGCAGAGGCAGCACTTGGAAAAACACTGGATCAGAATCTGTTATCTGTAGTTTTTGATTATGAGGGAAATCTCTGGTTTGCAACAGGAGGCTTCCGCATTTATCCTGACAGAAAACAGCAGGGAACCTTTGGATATGTTTCCCGTACAGCTATCGATAAGATCTTGAATGGAGAAGATGTAGATCTGTCAGATGCAGTGTTTGTATATGAACTGGAACCGGGAGAGGGTGCAGAGAATGGTATTGCGGCATCTAAGGAGGGTGCGGTCATTCTGACAAATCTGAAGTGTTATCTGCTCCAGGCGGATAATGGTGTGAAAAAAGTCTGGGAAACTTCCTATAAAAGTGTGGGTGCCAAGGAAAGCAAAGAAGGTGATGAGACGACAGGTGGCGGTCTTGCATGGGGAGGTGGATGTTCCCCGTCTTTGACCAACGATCTGGTTATGTTTACAGATAATCAGGATCCGGTAAATCTTATTGCGGTGGATATGAAAACAGGAGAACAGGTTGCGAGCATGCCTGTTATAGATGAGCTTCCGGAAGGTACACAGGTGTCTGTGGAAAATTCTGCAATTGTATATGATGATGGAGAGGGAACAGTAAGCACGATCGTATGTAACTGGTTTGGTGCAGGAAGTGCGAAGCTGGGAGAAGCAGATAATGATTCCTCAATACAAAGCTATGAGAATATTTATGATGTGGGCTGGCTGAGACAGGGTAATAAAATGATCGCACCGGGTATAGAACGTGTGGATACAGTTAAGACGGAGGACGGATATGAGATGAAGAGTATCTGGTGCAGAAGTGATCTGTCTGACACTTCCATGATGAAGCTGTCCACTGCAACAGGATATATTTACGGATATGTTCAGGATATGGAAACTGGTATGTGGCAGTATATCATGCTTGATTTTGAGACAGGCGAGACTGCATTTACCATGGATATTTCTGACAAACCGGGATACAACAACATGGCTATCGGTATGTATGCGGGAAACAGCGGAAATGCGCTCTATTGTCCGACCGGCTATCTGGAACTTCTGAGACTTCAGGACAGGTTTGTATATCTGCCGGAAATGCCTTACCGCAAGGTGGATCTGGATCAGGCAATGCGCAATGTGTTAAGTCAGGAGAAATTTGCGGCAGACGGCGGCCAGGGAGATGTGGAAGGATGGCTGAATACGATCACAATTGAGAACGTACATCCGAATACAACCGTTGCAATACGTATGAAAGGAATCTCCGGGGAAACAGGTTCTCTGAAGCTGTATGCATATGGTACAGATGGTACCTTGAAGGAAGTTCCGGAAGAGAAATGGCATATCCAGACAGAAGATGGTGAAACACCGGATACATTATCCGAAGACGTACTGTATGAGGTACATATGACTGTGGAAGACGGCGGCGATTTTGACCTCAGTGAAACGGAAAAAGAGATTAAGATATCTGCTGTTCTGGGAATCTGAAGGAAAACTGGTAAACAACCACCGGTTAAAACGGTGGTTGTTTACAGTCTGGACGGCGGTCGATAAGACCGCCGTTTTCTGCTGTTTGCAGAAATTAAAACCATTTTGCAGCGTATTGCTGTAATTGTTCCTGGACATCCCGGTAGCTGTATTTGCTGACCGGGATTATTTCATGATTATTCAGTGTGATTTCAAAACGTCGGATTGAACGGACAGCATACAGAGAAACAATGTAGCATCTGTGACATTGCACGAAGATATCTTTCGGCAGAATTTCACGGACTGCAGAAAGGGACTTATATATCTTTGTGACAGTACCGTCCTGAAGGTGAATCTGCAGTTCTTTATTGATTATTTCAATATAGGTAATATCCCTGATATGAAAGGATACAGTTCTGGACGGAGTGTCGATTATAATGGATTTCGGAATCAGATGTCGGATTGCACGGGTTAGTGCTTCTGCAAGTTTTTGACGGCTGACCGGCTTGAGGATATAACCTACAGGTTCAGCAGAATATGCATCGAATACAAATTCCTTACTGCTGGAAATGAAGATAACGGGAATTTGGTTTCTGGTGTCACGGAGACATTCTGCAAAGCTGATTCCATTGTTTTCACCCAGCATAATATCAAGAATCAGAATGTCACAGCTTTTGGGAGTATTCTGCAATGTATTTTTTAATTCTGAAATAGAAGTATATTTTCGAATCTCGCAGGATTCTCCCATGGACGCTAAAATATCGATGATCATTTCTGATATCTGTGTTAAAAAAATCGGTTCATCATCACAGATGACAATATGGTACATAGTGAAAGCCTCCTGTTATTCGTTATTTTCGTCAAGACAAAGCGTTGTTGTTACAGCAAAAAAGCCACCACGTACCTGTACGCTCAGTATACCATTGTATTTTTCGGCGATTCCATTGATGATCTTAAGACCGTAACCGTGTCTGTCGCTGTTCTTTTTACTGGATTTATATTTTCCATTCGTGATTCTCAAGTTATCCTCATTGCAGGAGTTTTCACATTTAATAAACAGAAAATTTCCCTTTGAATGGAGATTCAGCCGGATGATCCGCTGTCCTTCAGAAACCTTCTGACACCCTTCTACTGCATTTTCCAATATATTTGTCAACATCCGGCACAAATCAATGTCTTCCATGTTGAGTTTTCTGCCAATGATAATACTGTACTCCACTATGGCTTTATAACGGCTGGCACGTTCTGCAAATTCTGAAAGGATGGAATTGACCAGAGCATTGGCTGTGTAGGTGACAAAAGGAAGCTGTTCGGCTTCTTCAGTAAATTTCTGTGTATACTGTCTGGCACCTGCATAGTCTTCCTGTTTAAGATAGGAGGACAGGGCATTCATATGATGCCGGATCTCATGGTATATTTCCAGAATATGTTCGTTGTTTTCTGCCTGATTCCGGTAGTTTTCCAGTATGCGCTCGGAAATCCGCTGTTCTTCCTGTTTGCTGCGGATGTATCCCATGACACTGAAGAATACGGCATACACCATGAAAGCAAATACTGCAAACAGTACAAACATAACATGGACAACTATATTATTGGAAAGATTTATTATGCTTGAGAACTGTGCAATGCTGGCAATCAGAATAAACAAAGCAGGGAGGGAGCAGAGAATCTTCCAGATCCGTGATTCCAGATCTGCATTGATCATAGTACGGATTCGCTCCATCAGCATGAGAAATGGTTTCGCAAGAACCAGATTTATGATAAGTGTGAGAGCCAGTGCAAAGGGCGGATACATAAAATAATCGGATGGGAACCGGAAAGTACGGTGCAAAAAGGTAACGGTGCTTGTAACAAAGAATCCGTAGCTCATTACAACAAAAAATACAAACAGTTTTTCTGCTGTTTTTGCCTGGATGATAAAACAATACAACACTCCGAACAGTAGCAGGGCAATATAAAAAATAACATTCCAGATCAGCTCTTTGTAATCACCACCGATGTTGAACTGTGCGATAAGAGAAAACGGAATGACCATTACAATAAAAATGGACAGTGCCATGAGCATTGTCTTTTTTGTGCTTAGGCGGAAACGATCCCGGAATGGATACAAACAGAAAAATGCATAAGGAAAAATCTGAAGAGAAAATCCGCAGAAATAACGCAATGCTATCATAAAACCCTCCCGTCATAAAGATAGATAATGGCCAGGTTACTTATTAAAAATAAGTATACCATTGGCAGATGGTAAAATCAAACCAGACAGAGGTCTTTTTACGCCATATGTTGACTATTCACGCAAAAATATAGACAGGGAAGTCAAATTCAAATAACATAAATAATACAGATACAGAAAACTGTCAAAATGAGGAGAGCTTTTGATACGGTATATATGCCCGAAAGTTCGCTTTTACTGGCATCGTAAAGGAAAAAATATAAGAAAAGGAGACTAAAAAATGAAGAAAAGAATGATTATTGTGACGGCGCTGATTATGGGAACTCTGGGAGCAGGATATGTGAGTGTTCAGGCATCGGATACGTTACCTGAACTGACAAAAGACAATGCACTGGAACAGATGATGAAAGCAGGAGAAACAGACAGTCTTGTAAGCAATCATAAAAGCTATGAAGCTACCTGTGAATATATACTGCAGAATACAAAGGTATATGACTATGAAGATTCTGAAGTGATGTATGTAGATATGTATGGTACTACCCAGATGCTCTATAAAGATGGCGAATTAAAATACGGAAAAGAAGGAGATGAGTATCTCTCCTGTCTGTATATTGATGAAGCAGATGGAAATGCAGATGATCTTATAAGCTTTTACACAGATGAAACCATAGAGGAAGAAGTGACGGATCTGAAGGAAGATGGTGATACGATCATTATACAGACAAAGGTACCTGAAGAACTTACGCAGAGCGCATTGAATTCTCAGGGAGATGGAGAATCCTACACAGAGGGAGACTGGATTTCTATGGAATATGTGGTTGCTTCGGATGATTACAGACCATTGAAACATACTCAGATTCTGAATCATAAGGACGGCACTTCAGAAGAAGCTTCGAAGATGGAATTCTCCTACGGCGTGGACAGATCTGAGGATGTAGCAGATCTCTGCGAAAAGTACGAGGAAGCAGAAAAAGCAGAAGGTGATGTACGTAATGTAACAGTTACTGCAGCTCCTGGCACAGAGCTGGAAAAGGATTATGCAATCACTGTTCCTGCAGATAATCACGTATGGATCATGCTTCATGATGATAGTTCTTATTACGTTTTGTATACAGATAAGGAATGTAAAGAATTGCATGAGCCAGAGGAAAATGTGAAAGGAGACACACATCTTTATGCAGAGATTAAGTCTTATGAGGATTATGAAGAGACAGAGGATGAAGTATGAGGAGTTTGAGAGTATTTATCCGGTAACAATATATCACAAAACAATACCATGGATTTACAATTCGTGTCATTTTCTGTCGTTTCGTGACAGAATTATTGAAAAAATTTCTAACTTTTTTATAATAGGAACAACAAATGGGAGTACATCAAATGGAAGAGGAGGGATGTCGTGTATTGTATTGCCATATTGACTGATCAGGAACAGGAAGGACAGAACTGTGCGGAATACATCAGAAATTACTGTACAGAAAAGAAAGTTTTTCCATTGATTGAAATCTATCAGAATCAGGAACAGTTTTTTGGGCGGATACGAAAAACAGTACCGGCAGTGGTGTTTCTTGCATTGCCAGGTGTGTCTGGGCTGAATGCGGCAGAACATCTCCGTTCCCTGTATCCGAAATGTGGGATCATCTGGTGCAGTGATCTTGATTTTTCGCTTCATGCGTTCAGGATGCGGATAGAATATTTTTTTATGAAACCTGTGGAAGAGCAGAAAATAAAAGAAGGACTTTCCATCTGGCTTGAATGTAAAAAAATAAGATGAGAACGACATTCAGGAGGAAAGCAACATGAAGACAATCATAAAGTATGAACTGGTCATAAATGAAGCACTTATATCCGCACTCAATTACCATACACCTGACGAGCAGATTAATGAATTTATCCGCTTTTTCGGCAGACATATCGGTTCTGACAGAATATATATTTTCGAAGACTGTAAAGAAAGACATGGCACAGACAATACGTATGAATGGTGTGCACAGGGAGTAATTCCTGAGATAGACAGATTGCAGAATGTCGATATGGACGTAATAAAGTGGTGGTATGATACGTTTTCCAAAGGCGAAAGTATCATTATCACTGATGTAGAAGATATCAAAGAAGAACATCGCGTATCATATGATATGTTAAAAGCACAGAATGTGAGAAATGTGGTGGTGTGCCCTTTGCGTTATAAAGATGAGATAAGCGGTTTTTTCGGTGTGGATAATCCTCCCAAAAGTGATTACAGGGGACTTACTACTTTTCTGGATATGATAGGAACGCTTCTTATCTCATTTCTGAAATTGCGTAATTCGTTTATAAAGTCAAATAAAGAGGCAAAGCTCAGCAGTTATTCGTCGCTTTCCAAAATCTATGCATCTATGTATTTGGTTGATGTGCAGACAAAAAGATATCATATTATAAAAATGACAGATCAGATTGCGGAATATTTGGGAAAAGATTTTAAAATGGGAGAATATGAAATCAGAGATGATTTTTGCGGACATATCAAGAATATCGCTGAGAAAATGTGTACGGAATCACAACTTCAGGAATCACTGGAGTTTGTAGATATCAGTACGCTGGAAGAACGGCTTCTTGGAGAAAACAGCATAACACATGAATTTACAGATAAAATATCAGGCTGGAACCGAAGCAGATTTATTCCTGTAGACTACGATGAAGATGGAAAACTTCTGCATGTACTTTTCTGTATTGAGTGTATAGAAGAAGAAAAAAAGCGTGAGAACAGGCTGATTTATCTGGCGCAGACAGATCTTATGACAGGATTATGTAATCGTGGAAGCGGAGAAAAAAAGATTACTGAATTTTTAAAGGAAAAAACAGGAGGATTGCTTTGCCTGATCGACTGTGACAAATTTAAATCCATCAATGACAATTACGGACACTCTGTAGGAGATAAGGTGATCATAGCCATTGCGGAGAAACTACAGAAAACATGTCGTGACAGCGATGTGGTTTTGCGCCTCGGAGGTGATGAGTTCGCCATGTTTATACCGGGAATGCTGGAACAAAGGGTAGCAGAGAAATTTTTTGAGAGATTTTTTGAAAATATCCGACAGATAGATATCATAGAGATGCAGGGGAAGAACATAGAAATAAGTCTGGGTGCGTGTTTTTATGATGGATATGAAGAGGTTTCTTTTGATCAGTTATACAGAAAGGCTGACAGGGCAATGTATCAGAGCAAAAAGCAGAAGGGCTGCAGTGCTGTAATCTACGGGGAGGAGATGTGAAAAATTTCTGAGAGACTTCGATGTAGAGTTACGTAGCGAGGCGAGACAAAAGGAGGGGTCTATGAAAGAAAAGAAAGTAATTGATTACACCATTGAGGCAGATAAAAAGAAATGTATTCTGTATATTGTCATACTGCTCCTGCTTGGTTTTCTGCTTATGTGGACTCAGATCGATGATCTGACCAGATGGATTCTTTTTTATAAGCGTACCCCGAAAGAGAACAAGTGTCAATCGCTATAATGTCCATTCGCGCAGAAAAATGTCCACTCGCGCAAATTCTATTGATTTTGGGAAAGCTACTTTCGATGATAATATATAAGAAAATATCTCAAAAGGGAAAGGAAATTTGTCAATGCAGAAAGTTCTGAAAGCAAAAGTCAGCTTGATTTTGAGCATTGTTTTGGTATTGGTCTCTATCTGGTAGACGATTGTAGCGAAATCAAGCCTTCTATAGGTAAAAATGATTCGTGAATAATGTAGGGAGGATGCGATAGAGTGAAACAAAACAAGAGAAGAACGGCTACTGTAGTATATATTTTTATATTTATGTTGACAGTATCCGGCTGTGTCAGAAAGGGAAAAGAACAGGACAAGGTATATCAGGAAACAGGAATGTTCGAGTGGTCAGAGGAAGCTGTTTGTGAACCGGAGGAGGCACTTTACCTTGCAAAAGAGCTTGGAATTACCAAGTGGTATCAGGAGACAAATGGAATGACAGAAGTGGAGGCTACAGGAAAATTTGTAAAAGCCTTACACAATAGGAAGATAGAAGTGTATGCACTCCTTGGCGCTGTAGAATGGGGATATGAAGAGGATGGAGCAACGCTGTTGGCACATCTGGAAAAAATCGTTCAGTATAATGTACAATCTTCAGAAAAAGAGAAGTTTGACGGAGTTATGTTGGATATAGAACCGTATATATCGGATTCCTGGAAAGAGAATCCGGAAGAGTATATGGACAGATATATAAGCTGTATGAAAAAAGGATATAAATTCGCTCAAAAAAATCATCTCCGTACAGCGATTTGTATACCACGGCATTATGACAATCAGGGATTGACGTCAGGGCTTGAAGAACTAATAAAAGAGACTTGTGATGAAGTAGCGGTTATGAATTATAGCTGCGGTAATGAAATCGAGGCAATCAGAACAGAGGCTGCGCTTTCTGAAAAATACGGAAAGGAGTTACATTGCATATTGGAGTTTCAGGAGGTTGGAAAGCATGGTCTTACAGAAAATAAAACTTATCGGAATAAGGGAATCGACAATGCAAAAGAGACTTGGGAGAAACTTCAGAAGGAATATAAAAATATAAATGTGACCAGAGATTATCATTGGAGCAGACCCGTAAGAGAGATGTTGGAGGAAAAGAATGCAGATTAAAAAGGTGTTTCGTCAGGAAAGAAAATTTCTAATAAGCGGGGAACAGTATTATCGTTTTAGCCGTCAGTTTGCTGAACTATTTAAAGAAGATTCTCATAACGGTAAGGATGGATATATGGTACGTTCCCTGTACTTCGATACATTGGGAAACAAAGATTTTGAAGAAAAATTGGCGGGTGTTGAGTGTCGCAGGAAAATGCGTCTGCGGATTTACAGTCCTCAAAGTAGGACAGCACTTTTAGAGATGAAACAAAAACAGGGAAGTAATCAGTTGAAGCGTTCCCTGACTATTTCCAGAGAACATGCTGAAGAATTAATGAAGGGACATTATGAAGTACTTCTTGAATATAGTGATCCTTTCGCAACGGAATGTTATGGTGTTCTTAAGACGAATTGTTATATACCGAAAGTCATTGTTGAATATAAGAGAATGGCGTTTGTTTTCAAAGAAAATGACACAAGGATTACCTTTGACAGCAATATATCAGCGTCAAAATTAACTGGAAGATTTTTGGAAGAATATGCAGGCTGTTTTCCAGTTATACATCCAGGGTGTGTAGTAATGGAGGTGAAATATAACAATTTTCTGTTGGCTTATATAAAAAATATTTTGCAAATCAGTAATAAAAGTGAGACGGCAGTCAGTAAATATGCACTTGCCCGTCAGGCAGTTTTTAGATTTTAAGGAGGAGAGAGTTAAATGAGAAGTTTTTTAAATGAATTAATTCAGCAGGTAGAAGTTTTAAGTATGACAGAAATATTAACACAAATTCTTGTTGCTGCGGCGTTGGGATTTGTGATTTATCTTTCATACTATATGTCACATACAGGTACAATATACAGTCGGAAGTTTAATACAAGTCTCGTTGTACTTGCTGTTCTGACAACAGTAGTTATGACGGCAATCGGTAATAACGTGGCGTTATCGCTCGGTATGGTAGGTGCTTTGTCAATTGTCCGTTTTAGGACGGCTATCAAGGATTCGAGAGATACGGTATATATTTTCTGGACAGTAGTAGTTGGTCTTACATGTGGAGTTGGAGATTACATAACAGCGGGAATCGGTAGTGCAATTGTATTTCTGATACTTCTCGTTCTTGGCAGAATTAAGAATGAAAGTCGTATGCTTTTGATTGTTCGGGGAGCAAGAAGTACGGATAAAAGAATTATGTCTGTTGTTAGTGAATATTTTTCACGGAGAATTGATCTGCGAGTTGAAAATACCACCGAACAGACAGTAGAACTGATTTATGAGATTCCGCTGAAAATATTTGAGAAAGCAAGCAACCGCGCAGAGAGTATTGCGGACTGCCTATATGAGATTGAACACGTGGAATATGTGAATGTAGTTGCTCAGGATGATGATATTAGTAACTAATAGTGTTAGTGTGTCATTCTTGAAACAGTCAAAGGAGGAATATTTTGAAAAACAAATATTGGGTACTGATTATAGCAGCACTTACAGTAATCGGTACGTTTTGGACTCAGACAGAACTGGGAGGGAAAAAATACAGAACACATCAACATAAAGAATATCTTTCAGTAGAAGATACAATCCCGGATGTACAGGAAGCCATAAATGCGGAACAAATATCAGAATCTCAGTATAACAGCGAGGCAGTAGACATAGAAAAATTAAAAACGCATTTGCCCGTGGTTAAAATAGAAACCTCTGAAGAAATTCCTGGAGTGCCATATTATGAAGAAGGATATTCACATAGAAAATATACGACTACGTCAGAAGGAGAAAGTGAACTTGCCGCAACGATGCAGATTATTGACAATCTGGATACATATAATACGGTCAATGACAAACCCGCAGTTAGTACAAGTATAAGAATAAGAGTCCGGGGAAATACCTCGAGATGGTTTGATAAAAAATCTTACGCTGTTACGACAGTAGATGGAGATGGTACTGAGCAGGATAGAAGGATAATGGGTATGGAGGCGGCACATGACTGGGCACTCCACGGCCCATTTTTAGATAAAACTCTGATGCGTAATTATATAGCTATGAATTTTTCTGGTGAGCTTATGGATTTTGCACCAGATGTCAGATTTTGTGAGGTGATTCTGAACGGGGCGTATCAGGGAGTTTATGTGATGATGGAAACTATCAGCAGGGGTAAAGGAAGAGTGGATATAGCGCGCCCAAACTTAACGAAAAATGTTACAGGCTACATTGTAGAAATTGATAATGCTACAAGTCTTCCGGTATCTGCACTGAATAATTTTACAAAATATGTATCTGTACTTAGAAAAGATTCATTTTTTGATCTTGTTTATCCGGGAGAAGAGCAGATTACACCTGCAATCAAGGACTACATTGAAAAAGATCTTAGCAAATTTGAAAAAGCGTTATATTCTTATGATTACGATACGCTTGCTTATGGATTTAATAATTATGTCGATATTGAAGAATTTGCTGACTATTTTATTATTGCAGAAGTATTTCTTCAGCATGATACGGGGAATCTGTCTACTTATTTTTATAAAGATGTAAATGGAAAAATCAAGCCATGTGTATGGGATTTTAACAATGATCTCGGCAATATAAGTACGGACAACGAAGATGACTTTCATATACGACAGTTTGTTTCTGTACAGGCACCATGGTTCTGGATGATGATAAAAGATGAGAACTATATCAATTTAATTATTGATAGATATAGGGAATTCCGACAGGGAATATTAAGCAATGAAAATATTTTGCAGTATATACAGGATGTAACGGAATATCAGGGAGAAGCTGTGGACCGGAATTATGCTGTATGGGGATATAGCTTTAATTCCGAGAATCTCGACAGTCGAAACAAGCTTCATCCAGATGAAAGAAATCCGGAAAGCTACGAGGAGGCTGTGGGTCAGATGACGGATGAGCTGATCGGGAGGTTGGAGTGGTTGGATGAGAATATTGAGGTATTAAAACAATACTGTCATGAATCTGCCGTTAAAAAATTTAACCACTGATCAGTTTTAACGGAAAAAGATGAGCTGTTTAAGATTACAGGAGATACATATGAAAAAGTTTATTATAGCATGTACAGCAGTCATTATAGCGGTGACCTGCTGGATGTTTGTTTCTGACAGGATAGGGAGTACCCTTAGTTTTAACATGAATAAAGAGGTTAAAACGTTTACAACAGTTTCAGACAAGGAGATTCTTGTAGATACTGGGAACGGAATGGAACCATTTGAAATACGCGGTGTTGATATGGGAGTGGGAATTCCAGGTCATTTTGCCACGGATTATGCTATTGATAAGGAAACCTATCTGAGATGGTTCCGGATGATTAAGGATATGGGAGCCAACTGTGTGAGGGTGTACACCCTGTTACAGGATGATTTTTATGATGCTGTCTGGGAATTTAATCATGATAATCCCGATCCACTTTATATTATCCATGGAGTATGGATCGATGATTATGTTCTTTACTCACACAGAGATGCTTACAGCAAAGATTTTCTTAATGAGTTTCTGAGGGATTCCAGGATTCTGGTGGATATGATACATGGAAATAAGCGTTTTTCACTAGGAGAAGATCTTGGGAGCGGGAGTTATACAAAAGATATTTCTCCATGGGTGTTGGGATATATCCTAGGTGTGGAGTGGGAAGATACAACAGTTGCTTTTACGGATCATATGCAGGAGGAAAGGGATTCGTATGAGGGGAAATATATGCGCACGACAGAAGAAGCAACGCCTTTTGAAACAATGCTTGCGCAGGTAGGGGATAAAATTATAGAATACGAAACGGAAAAATATTCAAGTCAGCGTCTGATTGCTTTTTCTAACTGGCCAACAACAGATCCGCTTGAGTGGAATCAGACTGTAGAATGGTATTTTAGAAAATTTGAACAGGTGGATGTAGAGCATATAAAAACGACAGATGAGTTTCTATCAGGACAGTTTGCGTCTTACCATATCTATCCGTATTTCCCGGATTATCTCGGATTCATGGATGTTCTGGGAATGAAGATTGAAAGCAGAGAAGAATTTACAGACGAAGACGGGACGTTTAACTCATATAGGGCATATCTGACTGCAATAAACGCACATCATACCATGCCGGTTATTATCTCGGAATATGGAGTTCCTTCATCGAGAGGAAGAGCGCAGTCGGATCGAAATACAGGGCGTTCACAAGGTGGGATGAGCGAGGAGGAACAAGGAAAAGCACTAGTACAGTGCTACAAGGATATCATGGCATCAGGGTGCGCAGGATCTGTAGCGTTTACCTGGCAGGATGAATGGTTCAAGCGAACGTGGAACACTATGGCTTATACGGATTTGACAAAGACGTGTTACTGGAGTGACTATCAGACGAATGAACAGTATTTTGGTATTCTGTCTTTTGATCCGGGTGAAGTAGAGAGTGTCTGCTATGTTGACGGAGATGTTTCGGAATGGGAAGAAACAGATATAGTGATGGAGACGGATACCATGTCGCTTAGTTGCAAGTATGATGAAAAATATGTTTATTTCAGAGTTCACAAAGATGATTTTCACTTTGGAAATGAAACACTTTATGTTCCGATTGATACGACACCAAAATCAGGAAGCACAGCATGCGACGGTATAGCGCCGCTATTTGAACAAGAGGCGGATTTTGTACTGATTATTTCGGGGCGGGAGGATACCAAAATTCTTGTACAGGAAAGATATGAAGCGCTAAGAGCGATGTATTCTCAGAGAGTTTATGGTGAAGACGCATATCTAAATGTCCCTGAAAAAGATACTGGAAAATTTGTTCCGATACATCTGATGCTGCAGGTTGCGAATGATCCAAGTTTTGAAATCACCCCTGAAGGGTTTGAAAGTGCAGAAACTTTTGATACAGGAACACTTACGTATGGAAATGGGAACCCGGATTCGGCGGATTTCAACTCATTATCTGATTTTATTGTAAATGGGGATGAGATTGAGATCAGATTACCATGGTCTTTGTTGAACTTCTATAATCCTTCGGAGATGGTGATCCATGATGATTACTATGAAAATTATGGAATAGAAGGAATAGAAATTTCAGAGATGTATGCCGGTGTAGGGACAGATGCAAATGTGCAGTTTCCTATTAAAATGGGAACGGTTGAATTGAAAGGATGGGGCACAAATCCCACATGGCATGAACGATTAAAACAAGGATATTACGATCTGCAGGAATTGTGGAAGGATAAGGATTAAATCCTAAAGGGTGGTTAATATATGAAAGGGCGATAGTTTTCATGGTATTTCAAGTAAATTTGTTAATTTATTTATATATGGCCATATGTATATGTCTTTTATTGTTTAATTTGGTTTATTTCGCCAGAGACTTTTTTAAGAGAAAAAGAGATCCTGAAATGGTAAGAAAGTATATGAACAAACTTTGTGAAATGCTTGAAACATCAGGAGTCGAAAAGATATCCCAAAAAGAAGAAAAATTCTGGACTAGAAAATTGAGCAAAAGCTCTGGACTTATTTTATTCCAACAGGCAGTAGAAGAACTGGAAGCGAAGGGAAAACAGGAAGATATAGAAAAATGGGTCAGAAATAACAGAGATCTGTTCTATAAGCTCAGTAGTGCTTATATGAAAAAAAGAGGCATGGAGAAAGCACTTATGGCATACATCATAGAGCAGCATCATCTGTGTGGTCCGGGAGCCAGAGACCCGTTTGCACTTCAGATGGAATGGCTTGTATCGGATCATTCTATCTACTGCCGCGAAAATGCACTCTATGCCTTGTATGCTGGCGGACAGCCTGAACACGTGATAAAAGCATATCATATTTTGACTAGAATGCGGATAGAACACAGCTCAAAAATGGTAACAGATGGCTTGCTTTCTTTTCAAGGAGACAGGGAATTGCTGGCTGAAGAATTATGGAAAAACTGGACTCATTATTCAACATATTACAAAATATGTTTTGTAAACTTTTTCCGAATGATATCCGGAAACTTTACCGAACGACTACTTATTGTTCTTAAAGATGAAGAAAATGACAGAGAGCTTCGACTGGCAGTAATTCGTTATTTTCGAAAGTATAAGTATGACAAGGCGTGGGAATATCTGTGCTGTCTGGTTGAGGAGTGGCGTGAATCAGATTGGGAATATGCTGCGCTTAGTGCACTGGCCCTTGAATCGTATCCAGGGAAAAGGACTATAGACGCGTTGAAAAAAGGCTGTGAAAGTCGAAACTGGTATATTCGCTATAATAGTGCTCAGTCTCTTGGAAAATTAATTGATCACGAACAAAAAGGAAAGCTCATACAGAACGAAAAAGATATATATGCAAAAGAAATGATGGCATATAAATTTATGGGAACGGAGGAAAGTACAGATGATGGATGCGATTAAACTATTTTTGTTTTTTGTTGACGTTTTTTTTGTTATTTATTTGATTGGTTATAGCACTTTCCTTTTTTTGTCAGTTGTTGTAGGAGCATCGGAACTTTACGAGAAACGAATGGACGAAAAGATGAAAGGAACACTCCGTCATGATTTTTATATTCCCATCAGTATAATTGTTCCTGCACACAACGAAGAAATGACAGTTGTAGATACGGTTTTTTCACTTTTGGAACAGGATTATAAACTTTATGAAATTATCGTTGTAGATGATGGATCAACAGATCGAACAGTAGAATATCTGGTGGATTCTTTCCACATGAAAAGAATAAATAGGCCCATCAGAAAAAGAGTTCACTGCAAGAAGGAGCAGGCAATTTATGAAACAGTCTATAATGGGATTTCCATTACTTTGGTTCAAAAAGAAAATGGAGGTAAGGCAGACAGCCTGAATATGGGAATTAATATATCAAATTATCCATATTTTATTTGTATGGATGCGGATTCGATGTTGCAACGTAATTCTCTTTATGAAATCGCAAAACCGATACTGGAAGATGATAAAGTAGTAGCCTGTGGCGGGCAGATTGCTGTATCTAATGGTATCCGATTAGTAAAAGGCGAAGTAAGTGACTATAGTATGCCTAAAAAGTTGATCGTAGCAATGCAGGTGCTTGAATATGAGCGTTCGTTTCTTGCTTCCAGAATCTTTATGAACCGCTATAACGGAAACCTGATTATATCAGGGGCATTTGGCATATTTAAAAAAGAAACAGTTCTTCTTGCAGGTGGATATGACGATTCCACAATGGGAGAGGATATGGAACTTGTTGTGAAGCTTCATGTTTTCTGCAGATCAAATCATATTGATTATTCTATACAGTATGCGCCAGACGCAATCTGCTGGAGCCAGGTACCGAGAAATCTCAAAGATTTGATAAAACAAAGGAGACGATGGCATATCGGGCTTTTTGAAAGTCTGACAAAGTATAAAAATGCAGTAGGGAAAAAAGAGTACGGACTTTTAGGGGCGGTTTCGTTTCTATATTTTTGGATTTATGAACTGCTTTCGCCGTATATTGAAGTCTTTGGAATACTGACGATTATCCTTTCATATGTGGTAAATCTGGTTAACGAACCTTTTATGATATTGTTTTTTTTGGTATATGCAGCATTTGGGTGCATTCTTACGCTTATATCATTTTTCAGTCGACTGTATATGAGAAAAATGCGCATATCATGGAAGGATGTGTTGAAAGCTATACTTTTAAGTGGATTTGAACTGATAGGACTGCGATTTATTCTTATGATTGTGAGGATGAACGCGCTGATCGGGTATCGGAAATACAAAGATACATGGGGAACTCTTGAAAGAAAGAAGCTTAATAGAGAATAGTATGATATCGGTGGAGAAGGTTATATGAAAGATGGAAATGAAGGACACGGTATGAACAAGAAATACGAGAAATTTAAACTGGCAGTAGGAACAACTTTTGCGTTTTTTATTTTGGTGGCAGTAATGGGTATTGCTTTCGTTCAGAACCGTTATGCTGATGAAAATATACTTGAAGATGAACTATTGGAAATTCAAGGAGATGAAAAATTTCATTATGTAGAAACCGGTATAACATATTGGCAGTATAAGGATACGGAAGGAGAACCGTCGATTGATAGCAACGGAAAACGCTGGAACGAAGCTGGATATCTGACAGAAGACTGGAAAGAGGCCAAGGGAAGTTTTGGGAGTTATTATGGAGAACTGAATGATCGTGTGGGAGGAAAATATCCCTCGAATCTGCTGAACTATTATTCTGCTAAAAAGAAGGCTTTGCCAGTATATTATTTTAGAACAGAATTTGAGGTGGACGATGCCAGAGAGATATTTCAGCTTTCAGGAGAAATACAGTTTGATGATTCTGTAATCATATATCTGAATGGAAAAGAAATATACAAAGATAATGAACCGACAGAAGGTTATGACCCAGGAACCGGGTATGGAGCGAAAGAGGGAGTAGAAACATCTTGGAACAGGGTTTTTTCAGTAGAAAATACTACTGCACTAAAAAACGGAACAAACTGCATTGCAGTTGAGGTTCATCAGATACATGAAGACAGCTCTGATGTCTATTTTGACTTTAAGGAGTTTAAAGGAACGCCGGAATGGAATGAAGTGGAAATACTGGATGCCGATGGTCTTATCCTTCAGCCGGGTGATACAAACAACCAGATGCTGGTTAATTGGCTTACGCCTCAAAAAGGAGGTTATAATGTACAATACTGTAGAAAAGTAGATGACTTCTACAATTATACAGAGTTGGAAATGGAACGAGTTGAGATAGAAGGGCAGTATTGTTATAAGGCAAGATTATCGAATCTTCGAGCTGGTGAAACTTACAGCTATCGATTATGTAACAGAAAAAATGGTGCACATTCAGAAGTTTTTAATTTTACGACTGCAAAACAGGGAGAGGGAGTAAAGTTTTTATTTGTCGGAGATCCTCAGATTGGTGCCGGCGAAAGCGTACAGCAGGATGGAGAAGCGTGGAAGAGGACGCTGGAGGTGGGAAAGCACATTCTGCCGAATGCAGAATTTCTGATATCGGCAGGCGACCAAAGTGACAGTTCGAAAACGGATATAGCAATAGAAGAATACTATGAATTTAGAAGTCCGGATGAACTGAAAAATATACCAGTGGCGGTAAACAAAGGGAATCATGACACCGTAAAGGAGATTTATGAAGAGCAGTTTATGCCTCCAGGTGTATGGGATGATGCGAACTACTATTTTGCCCGTGACGGAGTTCTGTTTTTCGCATTGAATTCAAACAGCGGCAGTTACGCAACTCAGATAGAATATTTAAAAAAGGCGATTCAAAATACAAATCCGGAATGGATTATTGTTACTATGCATTATTCAATGTTTAGCGCAGGACCGCATTCAGATGAGGAAAAAATACTGAATCTCCGAAAAGTGTATAACGAGGCATTTTCTGAATTGGACGTAGACCTTGTATTGTCCGGTCATGATCATCTGTATGCGAGAACATACCTAATGAAAGGAATGAAGTCCACCGGAAATGCGTCCGGACTAAAAAAACAGGGGGAAACGCTATATCTGTCCGGAACATCTTCTACTGGAAGCAAGTTTTATGAGAAGGAGAGTGGAAAAAAAGGCTATATTGCCTTTTATGATGGAGAAACAGAAAAAACACCTCTGATTTCTGCTATTACAATACAGGGAAAGACACTTACAATCAAAACTGTGCGTACCACGGATATGAGTGTTTTTGATGAAATTACTATTAGAAAATAATTTTTTGTTCTGGAAGTGAAATGTTATAAATTGGATTGCACCAAATTGCTGCGCAATGGCCTGCCAAGGCTATTGCGCAGATTTTTATCACAGGAAATACAGGAATTGATGCTTTGCACTATACGGTGAGAAATGATTTTTATCATCCGGAGATAGAATGGGCAAAAGGCAGCAGACTGATTGCTGTGACAGCACACAGAAGGGAGAATCTGGGAGAACCCATGCGTGATATGTTCCGGGCTATACGCAGGATCGTGGAGGAATTTACAGATGTGAAGGTTATTTATCCTGTACATTTGAATCCGCAGGTCAGAAAAATTGCAGATGAGGAATTCGGTGGATGTGAGATAATACATCTGATCGAACCGTTAGATGTGGTAGAATTCCATAATCTGATGAAAGCCAGTTATCTGATCATGACAGACAGTGGCGGAATCCAGGAAGAAGCTCCTGCACTGGGAAAACCTGTACTGGTCATGAGAGATACAACAGAACGTCCGGAAGGTGTGGAAGCCGGAACCTTAAAGCTTGCAGGCACGAAGATGGAGGATATTTACAGAGAATGCAGGAGGCTTCTTACAGAGCCGGAGATTTACAGAAGGATGAGTGAGGCCAGAAATAAAGAATTGCCCCATGACTGAAACAGAGAAAAAAGCTGTTGGCAGATATCTGGACTGGCATACCGGGATTTTGCTGGAAACAGATGGGAAAATGGGAATCTACAGGAAAGAGAGTGGGAAACTTATTTATAAAGAAAAGGCTGATTCCGAAGACGGGTATCTTGGTATGTATCTTTTTCTTATGGGAAAATATCCGCTATATACAGGCGAAGCAGGATGGATATGCATGGAATGTGAGAAACTGTATGGATTATATGAAAGAAAAATAAAAACAGGATTTATACTGTGTGCATGATTTTGCGCGGAATGAATAAACTAATAATAAAGAATAAAAGAGGTACTGCTAAACAGCGGTGCCTCTTTTCGACATAAGAATGATTACCGGAGTAAGCAGAATGATCATATTATCCAGGAGGGCAGATTTATGTGGGGATTTATAGTGGCATTGATTTCAGGGGCACTGATGAGTATTCAGGGTGTTTTTAACACGGAGGTGACAAAGCAGACCAGTCTCTGGGTATCAACCGGCTGGGTGCAGCTGTCGGCTTTTGCAGTCTGTGTTCTTGCCTGGCTTTTCACAGGACGGGAAAGTGTGGCTGCGCTCTGGCAGGTGGACAATAAATATACACTCCTTGGTGGTGTGATCGGAGCGTTTATTACAATTACAGTAATCCAGAGCATGGGAGCTCTTGGACCTGCCAGGGCGGCAATGCTGATCGTTATTTCGCAGCTGGCAGTTGCTTATATAATTGAATTATTTGGATTGTTTGGGGTAGATAAAGAACCCTTTGAATGGCGCAAAATCCTTGGATTGCTGATCGCGATTTCCGGAATTGTTATATTTAAGTGGCAAAAATAAGAGTTTACTATTGTAAAATCATTAAGATTTCGTTACAATAAGGGTGGCATTATGGACAGGGGGACTCTTACTCTGAGAAATAAGAGGAGGACCCTTATGATAAAAATAAAAAACAGATGTTGTTATGCTGTGTCGCTGATATTGTGTGGAGCTTTGTTTCTTACAGGACTGACAGGATGTAAGAGCAGAGAGGCACAGTTTCTGATAGATGGATTGCAGGAAGCAAAGGCAGAGGTGGATGCGGAGTCATCAGAAGAGAAAACATCAGGACAGAAGTCGAAGAAAGATACAGCTGAGAAGAAAGCTGATACAGAAGACCGACAGAATGATGATGGCAGTTCTGCAGAGTCCCGGAAAAAACAGGCAGAATCAGATGGTTCAGATGCAGGTAATGGGACAGGAAGTGATTCCGGGAAACATACTTCAGATGCTGATATAGATAATGGGTCAGAAGCAGTTTCTGATAAGGAAATGCAGCAGGCGATGATCTATGTTGATGTCTGCGGAGCAGTTGCGAATCCGGGAGTTTTTCAGCTGGCAGCCGGGAGCCGGGTGTTTCAGGCGATTGAGGCGGCGGGAGGATATCTTCCCGAGGCAGCTCTAACCTGTGTAAACCGTGCAGGAGTTCTGACAGACGGACAGCAGCTCTATATTCTCACACAGGAAGAGATGGAGCGGCAGGGGCTGGATCCGGCAGAGATGTTCGGGGCATCAGATGGACAGATGAATGGAAGTGCCGGGACAGGACAGAACACGGGGATGACCGCTCAGGTTCAGCAGGATAACAGGATCAACATAAATACAGCAGATGAAGCTCAGCTTACTACGCTGACGGGGATCGGTGCAACACGTGCACAGGCGATCATTGCCTACAGAGAAGAGAACGGGCCATTTGCTGCGATAGAGGATATTATGAATGTACAGGGTATCAAAGAAGGTACTTTTGCAAAGATAAAAGATGAGATAGTAGTAGGATAAGGAGAACCGAATGAGCAGGAAAGTTTTGGTAGTAGATGATGAGAAACTGATCGTAAAAGGAATCCGTTTTAGTCTGGAACAGGATGGTATGGAGGTAGACTGCGCTTATGATGGAGAAGAGGCAGTAGAGAAAGCAAAAGATAAAAAATATGATATTATCCTTCTGGATCTGATGCTGCCGAAGATGGACGGGCTGGAAGTATGCCAGCAGATCCGCGAATTTTCCAATGTGCCGATCGTGATGCTGACAGCTAAGGGCGAGGATATGGATAAGATCCTTGGTCTTGAATATGGTGCGGATGATTATATCACCAAACCGTTCAATATCCTGGAAGTTAAGGCACGTATCAAAGCGATCATGCGCCGTGCGGGAAGCGACCACGAGGAGAAAGAAAAGGCAAAGAGCATTCAGGTGGGCGATCTTCGTATGGACTGTGAAGGCAGACGTGTATTTATTGCAGGAAAAGAGATTAATCTGACAGCAAAGGAATTTGATGTACTGGAGCTCTTGGTATTTAATCCGAATAAGGTTTACAGTCGTGAGAACCTGCTGAACATTGTATGGGGATATGAGTATCCGGGTGATGTACGTACTGTGGATGTACATATCCGCCGTCTCCGTGAGAAGATTGAAACCAATCCAAGTGAACCGAAGTATGTACACACCAAATGGGGCGTTGGATATTATTTCCAGGCTCAATAAAAAGAACGCATGAAACAGTCAGACCACATTTTATGAAACAAAGATCATAAAATGTGGTCTGTTTTTTTGTGCAGATAAAAAGCATTCTGCTATTTTCTGTTTTTTATTTTATCTGTAATTATGATGTATCCATGTACAAGAAGATCAGTCACGATCAGTGCTGCCACTGACAATATCAGGCATTCTTTTACCCCAAATTCGTAAAAAGCAGCAAAACCGGCAAGTGTCCAGTAAACTCCGATATGTACGGCATACATCTTTGAAATCTGTTTTGAGTAATAACACAGTTTATTATATCCGAATTTCCATTTTTCCATCATTGGCATGATACGAAATGCAGCTGCAAACACAAATATGATACTGCAGAAACTTCCGAGTACCTTTGCAAGCCCCGGGATTCTGTATTGTTCGATCATATAATTAAAGAATCCCTCAATGCCCGGATGTAGTACAATGCAGCATATAAACCATACCGCCGCAGTAATCCCACATATGATCCCGCTTTCTTTATAAAAGTTTCCTTTTTCATCTTCAGGGATTCTTCTGAGCACTTTTCCAAAAACATATCCAAGAAATACATAACTCAAATATGGGAAGAAGCAGAAGCTGGTTTCACCTTTTCCACCGAAAGTCATATCCAGGATCCAGTTAATTGCCGGATCATCAGAAACCAGCAACTTTGTAAATGGTGATATGATTCCGACTATTACAGCACTTATGACATATCCCCTTAAGCTTACATTTAATTTCCTGTAGACCGCAAGCACCAGATAGCACATACCGGCTATAAAGAATATATTTACGAATGTAAGCATGGAATAAAGATTTGCGTCATATAATTCTCTGCTGCCTGCAGCTTCAACTGTAATGGAATTTCTTATATTAAAACTGATTGTCATTACAGCTGCATAGCATAAATTGCTTAATCCCTGATAGAATAACAGCTTTATGCCGTTTTTAACCATATCTTTGGGCTGGGAATGGCGTGTGAAAGCACTTCCGAATCCCATGGTAAACAGATAAAGGCAGGCACCTGTCGGCATGAAGAGCGCAAACAGAATCTTATGTACATTTGATTCGGCTGCTGCGACACCACCTATTGTCTGAAATGAATGTATAAATACTATCATGATCAACAGGAAACCCTTTACCAGATCAAGTTCCCTCTGACGTCCTGTATTCACTTCTTTTTCTTTCAAAGAAAACATACTTACCTCCTCCTTTATCCGGATATTTTCAGTGAGAACGGAACACTTATCTTTTGTCACTGATATCATATGGACAGTGTAGCACAGGCAGAATCATAGCACAATCATAATATTCCTGACATTGTACACACACCACGTACATTACTGTTTACTCCGTTCTCAGTAACGTAGCCATCCAAATTGTCTGCTGCAATGGAATTTTGGCTTGTATGTCTCGGGATAGTGGTGCGTAAACAGTAACAATTATTCAGTTTGATTCAGTTTAGTTTGGTTTACATCTGAGATGGTTTAGTATTGAACAAAGCTGATAAAAATTAGACAAACAAAACAAACATCTATAGAGGAAAATGATAAAAAATTAGAAAATTTCTATAAATGCGCTTGTGAAAATGACGAAAAAGGCATATAATTAACGTTACAATATGTAAAGAGTGCAATAAAAAGAGAAAAAAACAGGTATAAGGAGGGTGCGAAATGCTAGATCAGTCATTTTATCAGAAAGCGGATGAGATCATTGCTTTCTATGGTAAAAAGCCGGCATCACTGATTCCGATCATGCAGGATATTCAGGGGGTGTACAGATATCTCCCGGAAGAATTGCTTACATATGTTGCGGAGCAGATCGGTGTGACAGAAGCGAAAGCGTTCAGTGTTGCCACATTCTATGAGAATTTCTCATTTGATGCGAAAGGTAAATATGTGATCAAGGTCTGTGACGGAACAGCCTGTCATGTAAGAAAATCAATACCGGTTCTGGAGGAACTTTATAAGAAACTGGGGCTGTCAAAGACAAAGAAGACGACAGACGATATGATGTTTACTGTGGAAACAGTTTCCTGTCTTGGTGCCTGCGGACTTGCACCGACTATGATGGTCAATGAAGAGGTATATCCGAGAATGACTCCGGAGAAGGCAGATGAGCTGATTGATAAACTGAGAGGGGGCGAACAGGGATGATCCAGAATAAGGAAGTATTGGAGCAGATCAGAGAAGAAGCTGTGAAAGAACTTAATTCTTATGACTGTCGTATTCTTGTCTGTTCAGGTACCGGATGTGTGGCAACCGGTTCTCAGAAAATCTATGAGAAATTCATGGAGATTGCCAAAGATGCTCCGGGAGTTACCATTGAGTTTGGACCTCATGACAAAGATGCACATGTAGGTGTAAAGAAAACAGGATGCCAGGGTGTCTGTGAGCTTGGACCACTTGTTCGTATCCAGAAAGGTGACGATGTGATCCAGTATACGAAGGTTCAGATTGAAGACTGTCAGGAGATTTTTGAGAAGAGTGTTCAGGGTAATGAGACTATCGAGAGACTGCTTTATCAGAAAGGTGGTAAAGTAAGCCGTGGACCGGAAGATATTCCGTTTATCGCGAAACAGACCCGTATTGTTCTGAAGAACTGTGGTAAGTTTGATGCAGAATCTCTGAATGAGTACATAGCAAGCGGCGGTTTCCAGGCTCTGGAGAAAGCAATGTTTGAGATGGATCCGGATCTGGTTATTGATCAGGTTGATAAATCCGGTATTCGCGGACGTGGTGGCGGCGGCTTCCCGGCAGGTAAGAAATGGATTCAGGTAGCACGCCAGGCTGATCCTGTTCATTATGTGGTTTGTAACGGTGATGAGGGTGACCCGGGAGCATTTATGGATGGTTCCGTAATGGAAGGTGATCCTTACCGTCTGATCGAGGGTATGATGCTTGCAGCTTACGCAGTAAGAGCACAGCATGGTTATATTTATGTACGTGCGGAGTATCCTCAGTCTGTAGCACGACTGAAACACGCTATCGCAGTTCTGGAAGAAGTGGGACTGTTAGGTGATGACATCCTTGGAACAGGATTCTCCTTCCATATGCATATCAACCGTGGTGCAGGTGCTTTCGTATGTGGTGAAGGTTCTGCCCTGACTGCATCTATCGAAGGAAACAGAGGTATGCCCCGTGTAAAACCGCCCCGTACAGTTGAACAGGGATTATGGGCGAAACCTACTGTTCTGAATAACGTAGAAACTTATGCAAATATTCCGGAGATCATTCTCAAAGGTGCAGACTGGTACAGAAGTATCGGTACAGAGGGATCACCTGGAACAAAAACTTTCTCACTGACAGGTTCTATTGAGAATACAGGTCTGATCGAGGTCCCGATGGGAACAACCTTAAGAGAAATCATTTTTGATATCGGCGGAGGACTGAAATCCGGTGCTGCGTTTAAGGCTGTTCAGATCGGTGGACCATCCGGTGGATGTCTGACAGAAGAACATTTGGATGTACCTCTTGATTTCGACTCTGTTAAGAAATACGGTGCGATCGTTGGTTCCGGTGGTCTGGTAGTTATGGATGAACATACCTGTATGGTAGAGGTTGCACGTTTCTTTATGGGCTTCACCCAGAGAGAATCCTGCGGTAAATGTGGTCCCTGCCGTATTGGCACCAAGCGTATGCTTGAAATCCTTGAGAGGATCGTAGACGGAAAGGGTGAAGTAGAGGATCTGGATAAACTGGAGCATCTTGGAAACTTCATCAAGGACCGTTCACTCTGCGGACTTGGAAAGAGTGCACCGCTTCCTGTACTTTCCACATTAAGAAACTTTAGAGATGAATATGTAGAGCATATTGTTGATAAAAAGTGCGCGGCTCATGTATGTAAGGCAATGCGTTCTTATGTGATCGATCCCGAGAAATGTAAAGGATGTACCAAGTGTGCGAGAAACTGTCCGGTTGGTGCGATCACAGGCAATAAGAAAGAGCCTCACAGCATTGATACCTCCAAGTGTATTAAGTGCGGAACATGTCTGGAAAATTGTGTATTCGGCGCAATTTCTGTGAATTAAGGAGGGTGAAAAGATGATTCATTTGACAATAGATGGAATTCCTGCAGAAGTGGAAAAAGGTACGACCATTCTGCAGGCTGCCAGACAGATCGGAGTGGAGATTCCTACACTCTGCTATCTGGAAGATGTATTGCCGGATGGTTCCTGTCGTTTGTGCGTGGTAGAAGTAACAAACAATGGAAGAACCAAATTTGATACGGCATGTACACTTCGCTGCTCAGAGGGTGATGAAGTACAGACAATGTCAGAGAAGGTAGTTGCATATCGTAAAGATACCCTTGACCTCCTTCTTTCTGACCATCGTGTACACTGCTTCTCCTGTGAGGCAAACGGTGACTGTAAATTACAGGACTACTGTTTTGAATATGGTGTGACTGAGACAAGCTATCCCGGTGAAATGAAGGATATGCCGATAGATGATACCAATAAATTCTTTACCTATGATCCAAGCCTGTGTATTCTCTGCCATCGCTGCGTGAATACATGTAAGGAGATTGTGGGAAGAGGTGCCATCGACACTATGGATCGTGGTTTCCAGTCAGTGATCGGTGCACATTACAAACATAAATGGAACGAAGGTATCTGTGAATCCTGCGGTAACTGTGTACAGGCCTGTCCGACAGGTGCACTGACCATGAAGCGCAGAAAGAAATACCGGCCGTACCAGATTGACAAGAAGGTTCTGACTACCTGTCCTCACTGTGCAACAGGCTGCCAGTATTATCTCCTTGTAAAAGACGGAAAGATCGTAGATACAGAAGCTGTAAACGGACCATCCAACAAAGGATTGCTCTGTGTTAAGGGCCGCAGCGGATGCTTCGATTTCGTACAGTCACCGGAGCGTATTAAATATCCGCTGATCAAGAATAAAGAAACAGGTGAATTCGAACGTGCAACATGGGATGAGGCGCTGGATCTTGTTGCTTCCAAATTTATGGAGATCAGGAAACAGTACGGCTCTGATTCTCTTGCAGGCTTTGCATGTTCCAGATCACCGAATGAAGATATTTACATGGTACAGAAGATGGTTCGCTGCTGCTTCGGCACCAACAATACAGACAACTGTGCACGTGTATGTCATTCCGCATCTGTATCAGGTCTTGCGATGACTCTTGGCTCAGGTGCCATGACAAACCCAATTGAGGATATCACAAAGAATGCAGATCTGATCATGCTGGTTGGTTCCAACCCTGAGGAAGCACATCCTGTAGTCGGCATGCAGATCCGTCAGGCTATCAAGAGAGGCTGTAAGCTGATCGTAGTTGATCCTCGTGATATTGGTCTGGCTAAGAAAGCAGATATCCATCTGAAACTGAAACCTGGTACAAATGTTGCTTTTGCAAACGGCATCATGAATGTGATCCTTTCTGAAGGTCTTCAGGATGACAAGTTCATTGCAGAGCGTACCGAAGGTTTTGAAGAATTAAAGGAAATCGTAAAAGATTACACACCTGAGAAGGTAGCTGAAATCTGCCACATTGACGCAGACGATCTGAGAAAAGCAGCGATCATGTATGCAAAAGCAGACCGCGCTCCAATCATCTACTGCCTTGGTGTAACCGAACATTCCACAGGTACAGAGGGCGTTATGTCCATGTCCAATATGGCAATGATGGTTGGCAAGCTTGGACGTGAAGGCTGTGGTGTTAACCCGCTTCGTGGACAGAATAACGTACAGGGTGCCTGCGATATGGGTGCTCAGCCGAATGTATATCCCGGATATCAGAAGGTTACTGATCCTGCAGTTCGTGAGAAATTCGAGAAAGCATGGGGTGTAAAACTTGATCCGAATATCGGAACTCATGCAACTGATGTATTCCCGAAAGCAATCACAGGCGAGATCAAAGGTCTGTATATCTATGGTGAGGACCCGGTAGTTACTGATCCGGATACCACACACATTATCAAAGCATTAAAGAGTCTTGATTTCTTTGTGCTTCAGGAACTTTTCATGACAGAGACAGCTCAGTATGCAGATGTTATCCTTCCTGGTGTAAGCTATGCAGAGAAAGAGGGTACATTTACCAATACAGAGCGCCGCGTACAGAGAGTCCGCAAGGCTGTCACAGTACCTGGAGAGATGAGACTGGATACAGATATTATTATCGATCTGATGAACCGCATGGGATATCCGCAGCCACATCTGACTTCTGCTCAGATCATGGATGAGATCGCATCCCTGACACCGAGCTTCGCAGGTATCAGCCATGAACGTCTTGACAGTGAAGAAGTTCATGGACAGGGACTTCAGTGGCCATGTACCTCCAAGGATCATCCGGGAACACCGATCATGCATGTTGGTAAATTCTCCCGCGGTCTTGGCTGGTTCTACCCTGCAAAATATGTGCCGTCAGCAGAGCTTCCGGATGAGGAATATCCGATCATCCTTATGACAGGACGTATTCTGTATCATTACACAACAAGAGCCATGACAGGAAAGACCCCTGAGCTTATGGAAATCGAAGGTAAGTCATTTATCGAAATGAACATCGTAGATGCCGATAAGCTGGGTATCAAAAACGGTGATAAAGTCAGAGTTTCTTCCAGACGAGGATCCATTGAATCTACCGCTCGTGTAGGTACAAAGACCTCACCGGGTGAGAGCTGGATGCCATTCCACTTCCCGGATGGAAATGCAAACTGGCTGACCAACGCCGCACTTGACAAATACGCAAGAATTCCTGAATATAAGGTATGCGCAATTAAGATTGAGAAAGCATAAAACAATATCGGAGACAAAGTTTCGGATCTGATATCGTAAATATTATATGGGGCTGTCGCACATGGATCTGCTGTCCTTGCGGCAGCTCCATATTCCTTTATGGAAAGGCAAAAATAATCATTCGACAGTACATCATTCTGTGAAAATACGGAACGGTTACAGATAATTTTTTGTGAAAAATATAGTGTTACATAATAAGGAGTACGAGGCATGCAGAGATTTCAGTCAATCCTTCAGTTTAAAAAAGTCAGTTGTAAAAATTGTTACAAATGTGTCCGGAACTGCCCGGTCAAGGCGATACGTGTTCATGATCATCAGGCTAGGATCATAGAAAGTCAGTGTATTTACTGTGAGAAGTGTATCCTTGTCTGCCCGCAGGATGCCAAGGAAGAGCAGAATATGATTCCTGCAATCTGCAATGCAATGGAGAATAAGACGCAGGTTATAGCCTCTCTTCATCCGGCATATCTGGCACGTTTTGGGGTAACCGGTATCAATGGAATAAGGGAAGCGATGAAGAAGCTGGGATTTGCAGATGCAGCGGATGCAGCAGAAGGTGCAAGCCTGATGATTTCGCAGTACAGAGCACTTTTTGCGGAACAGAAAGAGCCGGGAATAATGATCTCTTCTGCCTGCCCTGTAATCGTACAGCTTGTCAAGAAACACTATCCGCATCTTCTGGGAAATCTGGTACAGTCTGCCTCTATGATGCAGTTTCATGCCAGTTATCTGAAAAAAAAATATCCGAAGGCAGAGATTGTCTATGTAAGTCCCTGTATTTCAGCTATGTCAGAGTTGAGAGACTCAGGAAATGAAGTGGATTATGTGATCACATTGGAAGAGCTGGTGCAATGGATGAAAAAAGAAGGGATTTCCATAACTGAGAAAGAACCTGAGCAGATTGCCTACCGTTCCAGAGAAATCGCCATTGCGGATGGTTTAACAGACCTGCTTGGGGCTGTAAAGGGAATCCGCAGGCTTTCTGTAAGTGGGATGGAGCAGTGCAGGGAGGTTCTGGAAGAACTTCATCCGGAGGATTTTGAAAATTGCTTTCTTGAGATGTATGCATGCAGCGGCGGCTGTGTGGCAGGTCCTTCTTTCCAGATGAAGAAGGGACATTATCTGGCAGATGTTCTGGCAGTGAAGAATGCAGCCTTTGGAAAAGATTTTCACAGGGAGCAGGGAGACTATGAACTTCCGGGATTTGAACTGAGAAAGAATTTCGGTTACTGTTCTGCACAGGAACAGGAAGAGGTCTCAGAGGAAGAAATCAGGGATGCTCTGGCGGAAATGGGAAAATTTTCTCCAAAGGATGAATTAAACTGCGGTGCCTGCGGGTACAACACATGCAGGGAAAAGGCAATTGCCATTATCCAGAATAAGGCTGAGGTTGCCATGTGTATTCCATATATGCGGGCAAAACAGGAAAGTTACTCCAATAAAGTCTTTAATGCCATGCCCGGACTTCTGGTAACTGTGGATTATAATCTGAAGATCATTCAGATGAATGAGGCGGCGTTCAAATTGTTCAATATGCCGAAAAAGCGGCGCCTGATCGGGAAACCGGTATCGGAGATCATGGATGATTACAGTCTGGCGAGTATACTGGCTTTTGAACGGAATCTGATGCAGGATGAGATTTATCTGGAGGATCAGAAATGTTATCTGGATCGCGTAATGACGAATGATAAAGAAAATAAAATGATTCTCTGCATTATGAAGGATATTACAAAGGAGCGGAAGCATAAAGATCAGATTCATAATGCCCAGATTGAAGCTGCGCGTATGGCAGATAAGCTGGTAGAAGAACAGCTGAAGATCGTGCAGCAGATCGCCGGACTTCTTGGAGAAACTGCTGCAGACACCAAAGTGGCAGTAGAAAAACTGAAAAATACCATACTTCTGGAGAGTGAAGAAGAGAATGAAAAGAAATAAGCATCATGGACTGAATGTGGAATTTGACGGCTTATGCATGGATTTTGGTCATGTGAGCCTGAATAAAAAGAAAGAATTTCTCTGTGGGGACTGCTATAAGATTGAAGAAAATGATGAAGACCATGTTCTGGTGCTTTCTGACGGACTTGGGAGCGGAGTAAAGGCGAATATCCTTTCCACGCTGACTGCAACCATGCTCAGTACCATGATCATTAATCAGGTGGAACTGGATGAGGCAGTGCGTGCAGTGGCGAAAACGCTTCCTGTGTGCAGTGTGAGAAATCTGGCATATGCCACTTTTACAGTGTTGAATTTTCAGGGGAAACAGGTAAGTCTTTATCAGTTTGATAATCCGGATGCAATTCTGATCCGGGATGGCAGACTCTTTGATTATCCGGTGGAGACAAGTATGATCGAAGAGAAGGAAATCCATAAAAGCTGTTTTGAACTGAAAGATGAGGATATGCTGATCGTTATGTCCGACGGTGTCACCAATGCAGGAATGGGAAAAACTACCAACGGCGGCTGGGGAAGAGATGATGTAATGGCTTTCTGCAGGGCAAAGTACCATAAAGGGATGAGCGCACAGGAGATGGCAGGCTATCTGGCAGAGGCCAGCCTGGATCTGAATCTGAATGAAACGGATGATGATATTACAGCCATTGTTCTGCGGATGCGGCATAAACAGGTGGTAAACCTTATGATCGGTCCGCCAAGTAAGGAGGAGCATGATGAGCGATATCTGAAGTCCTTTTTCGATTCAGAGGGATATCATGTAATCTGCGGCGGAACTACTGCACAGTGTGCTGCCAGGTATCTGGATAAAGAGCTGATCTCTCTTAGTGAAACTGCCTGCGGAGACGTTCCTGCCTATTATAAGCTGGAAGGTACAGAGCTGGTGACAGAGGGATTTCTTACGATTGAGCATTTGCTTGAATATTGTGAAGAATGGATGGAGGACAGGCTGTCCTTTAACAGGGTGAAACGAAAAAAAGATGCGGCAGCATTGCTTGGTGTGATGCTGTTTGAGCAGGCAACGGATATTAATTTCTACTTCGGCGGTGCTATCAATAAGAGTAACGTGGAACTGGGAATCACAGAGAAAAGGAAAGAGCAGGCAGCAGAAGAACTTGTGGAGCATCTGCAGAATGCAGGAAAGAATGTGAATATTGCATTCTGGGCAATCTGAGAAAGCAGGAAAAACAGCAGTACGTGGTTTTATAAAGAGACATCAGGGTTACTGTTCACTGGTAATATCCCGCGAGGTGTTTTTTGTGAGCGAAGGTCACA
>OGRL01000567.1_pt1 | contig 31542 bp, 26 predicted proteins | sample 1553481 | NCBI WGS metagenome assembly OGRL01 (sample SAMEA2580036, study PRJEB22360) | human gut metagenome
CGCGAGCAACCTGAACAAGTACATGCACGGCATCTCCAGCAACTACCCGGATGCCACTGCAACGAGCAGTGAGGATTGGTGGGGGAATAAGTTTTGGAGCGTCAATCTCGGTGACCGCGCCGAGAGCAGCAGCTACTACAAGGCCGCCACGGATGCCGGCCAGCTGAACAACATCTTCGAGTCCATTTATCAGGAGATCACCAAGACGGCTGAGTATGCCGACGTGACGATTCACGACAGGCTGGGTCGTGAGCTCCGACGGCGCCTCCGTGAATGGAGAGCCCGCGGGCTTCACGTACACGAAGACCCGGAACGGCCAGATCACGGCGTGGGATGACGCCCCGGAGGCGACGGTTGCGGCTGATGGCACCGTGTCTTGGCCGGTCATGTCCAACGACGACACGCTTGAGGACGGCGTCACCTACACGGTGAGCTTCAATGTCAAGCCGACGCAGGCTGCGTTCGACGAGGCTGTTAAGAACCACAAGGACGATGCCAATGCCTCCGGCGACAACAACTTCTACACGAACGACAACTCCAGCGCCACTGTCGACTACAAGACCGTGGTGACCTCCTCGCAGGGCGGCACGACGACGAGCGATCCGCAGACCGCCGCCTACCCGCAGAAGCCGACCATCACCCTTCCGGTCTCCAAGATTACGGTGACGAAGACTTGGTCCGACGACAACGAGAATCACGCGAATGATTCCGTGCAGGTCCAGCTCAAGCAGGACGGCGAGGATTATGCCAACGGTTCAGCAACTCTGAATGCCGCCGGCAACTGGACTCACGAGTTCACGGTGCCTGCCGGCCCTGAGGGGCACACATACTCGGTTTCCGAGGTCAAGGTTGAAGGCTATGACTCCAAGGTTGATAAGACTGACCTCAAGCTACAAGGTTTGACCGCACAATCCGGTGCCTTCACGGTAACCAACACGCCTTCTTACGTGACCTTGCCCGCTTCGGATGTCAAGGTGACGAAGGTTGTGCAGGGACATGCTGCTAATTCGGACTTCGGCTTCAACCTGAAGTGCGTGGATAGCACGGATGCGAATGCTGGTAAGTGCGCTGACGTTACCGGCTTGGCCAACAATGGACTGACTACGACTGTGTCCAAGGACGAATTGACTGCTAGCGGCGCGAGCGCGACGGTTGGCTTCGGCAATGGGGACCTGAAGTTCAGGGTTCCGACCGGTGCTGACAATTTGGTCTACACGTTCGAGGCTTCGGAGGACACCGAAAAGCCTGCTGCCGGTTGGAAGTATGACAACGATAAGGTGACCGTCAAGGTCACGGTCTCCAGGACGGATGCCGTTGTCTCTTACGAGTACGGCGAGAACGATTCCGACCGAACGAATACGGAGTCGGCACAGTTCACGAACAAGTATGTGGCTATCTCCAGTCTGCCGCTGACCGGTGGCACGACTGGTCGTGACTGGATGGTGTTCGGCGGTGGCCTGGGCCTGCTGGCCCTGCTGGCTGCTGCGGGCTACACGGTTTGGCGTAAGCGTCAGCTGGTCTGATTTCAAGAAACTTGAGGTGGTTTTGGCTCCTCTCGCTGAGGGGAGCTGGCCGCCGAAGGCGTCTGCATATCGGTCAAATCGGCCTGCTCGTCGGACGGTCTGCCGTCCAAGGCCGTGTTCGCCGCCAGCCGGGATCGCCGCAACGCGCTGTCCAGCTGGCGCATCAGCATCAGCCACCTGACCACCGACGCGGAGATCGACGGCTTCCTGCAAGCCTTTGACACCTGCTACAAAACCCTGACGAATAAGGAGAATTGACCCTTGGAACGCCAATTAGAGACCTATCAAAAAATCGAGCGCAGCATTATCAAAAAATTCCGCAAGCAGCTTTGGACGCCCTTCATCGTGGCCGTCAAGCGGTATGAGCTGATCCAGGCCGGGGACAAGATCGCCGTCTGCATCTCCGGCGGCAAGGATTCGATGCTTATGGCCAAGCTCCTGCAGGAATTGCAGCGCCACAGCGAGGTTCCGTTTGAGCTCGTCTACCTCGTCATGGACCCCGGCTATAATGAAATCAACCGCCAGAAGATCGAAAGCAACGCCGCGCTGCTGCACATTCCCATCACAGTATTTGAGACGAACATCTTTGATGTCGCCAACAACAGTGATAAGTCGCCCTGCTACCTCTGCGCCCGCATGCGCCGCGGCCACCTGTACAAGAAAGCGCAGGAGCTTGGCTGCAACAAAATCGCGCTGGGACATCATTTTAATGATGTCATCGAGACGACAGTCATGAGCATGTTTTACGGCTCCCAGCTGCAGGCCATGCCGCCGAAGCTGCACAGCACGAACTTCCCGGGCATGACGCTGATCCGCCCGATGTACTGCATCCGCGAGGATGACATCATCGCGTGGCGCCGCTACAATGAGCTGGAATTTATCCAGTGCGCCTGCCGTTTTACCGAGGCCTGCACGATCTGCGACAACGGCGGAGGCGGCTCCAAGCGGCAGGAGGTCAAGGTCCTGCTGCGCCGCCTGATGCGCGACAACCCGAACATCGAAAACAGTATCTTCCGCAGCATCCACGCTGTGTCGCTTGACACAATGCCCGGCTACAAGTCCGAGGGTGAGGAGCATTCCTTCTTAGAGCGGTTTGACCGCATCGAGGAGGAGCTGAAAAACGCCCGGGAATGATTTGGCTGCTATACACAGGGGGTACCTATGAAACGGATCCTTTGCGCCCTTGCAATACTGCTGCTGGCAGGCTGCGCGTCACGGCCGGCTGATGTGATCGGCACACCTGCGCCGACGACAACGCCCGCCAAGACACCGGAAACTGCCCCGACCAGCCAGCCCGACCAAACAGATGAAACCGCAGCCAGTGAATATACGGCCATCCAGCTGCAGCAGCAGGATACCCGAAGCGGCCAGCTGCTGGCGCAGGACGGGCTTGCCACAGACGGCTATTATACGATGTACATGGACGGAAAATGGGGCCTGATGAAAAGTGACGGCACCGTCCTGCTGCCCTGTATCTCCGACCGGCCGATCGAACGCTGCCCCAACGGCTGTCTGCGCTGGCATTTTCTCAGCACCTCGGCCCCGATGGATGATGCGGAGCGCAGCAGCTATGAGGCGGCGCTCGCCGCCGAAAATGCCGGCACGCTCTGCACCGGTGAGCATGACGGGCAGAGCTATACATGGACCTATGACATCAACACCGGCCGCGTATGCAAAAGCGCCGGCATGATGGGCGGTGCTGCCGAACTGAACGATGGCGATGCTCTGTATGGGGATTATCTGCCCTGTGTGCGGAGTGTGTGGACATCCGGAAACGGTGACCCGAACTATTATACGACAGCCGAGGGCGGCGGAATTGTTTTTGCCAATTCTGACGGAGACCTTCTGAACGGCATTACCTATGCGTCTGCAGGCTGCTTTTATGACCAGCCCCTGGCCCCAGTCAAGATCGGTGATAAATGGGCCTACCTTGACCGGAAGGGAAATCAGGTAACACAAGCCGTGTATGACGCAGTCTACGGCGGCCTGGATTTTTATGAGGATTACACGCCAAAGTATGCCTCGCCCCTGCTGAATGGGTATGCTGCCATCTGCCGTGACGGGAAATGGGGTGTGCTGGACGCCGCCGGGAAGGAGTACATCCCCTGCGATTATGCAGGGGCCGCTTGGAATGGCCATATCCTCTGGCTGCAGCGGGACGGACACTGGCAGAGCAGAACGCTGCCCGGCGTGCCGGAGCATTGGCAGGATGCCAAAATGCGCTTTCAGGTTGGTCCGAAGGAGCTAAAGGCAACAGACGCCTTTTGGCGGGTCACCGCAGCCGGAGGCCTGCGGCTGCGTGTAGGGCCGGACACAAGCTACGAAAAAATCAGCCTTGTGCCGGAATACACCGCCCTGCAGGAGCTGGGCCGCAGCGAGGATGGTTGCTGGATGCTGACTCTCTACGGCAGGTGGCACGGCTGGGTCAGCATGGATCATCTTGAAAAAATAACACAATGAAACAACACAGGAGCCATGCCGCCCAAGCATGGCTCCTGCGCTTTGCTTACCATTGCCGCCGGTACTGGCCCGGTGTTGTGCCCTCCACCTTTTTGAAGATGCGCGAAAAGTAATTGGCATCGCTCATGCCGCATTCCTGCGCAATAGTCTCAATATTTTTATCGCTGAATCGCAAAAGGCGCTTTGCCTGCGTAATGCGCAGCTGCGTCAGGTAGCTCGTCACCGAAAGCCCGAACTGCTCCTTGAACACCCGCGTAAGGTAAAACTTGTTGATGTAAAACCGCTCGGCCAGCGCGTCCAGCGTGATCTTCTCGGCAAAATGCAGGTCAAGATAGTCCTTGATTTCCTGCACATTCTGTCGCTTTGTGCCCGCAGTGCGCACAATTTCGGGGTGCCAGCTCTCCTGCATCAGAAGTGTCAGCAGGGCAAACAGCCCCTCGCAGATCTGCATATCCCGCACGTAATTGTCAGAGGCCGCCAGCGTGTACAGTGCTTCGAGACGGCGGGTGTAGGGTGCGGTATTTTCCGGGTGAAAGCTCGGCTGGCCGCCGCGCTCACGGTATTTTTTGTAGATGGCTGCCATATTCGGGCCGTAAAAGTGCGCCCACCGCAGCTGCCACAAATCGTCGCCCGTATAATGGCGATAGGGGCGGCGGCAGTCGAGAAACACACAGTCCCCGGCGCTTAGCACGCGGGTCTCGCCCTCATATTCCAGCGTGCCGCTGCCGCTTTCGACCACAAAAAACAGGTAGGAGGCCAGCCCCTGCCGGGTGCTGGCATGGGGGCTGCGTGCCTGCAGCTGCCCGACCTCCTGCAGATGCACAAGGTTCGATTTTGCAAACGCCGACGGCGTGTAGATCATGCGCCGGGCGTGCACAAGCTCACCGTCAAACAGCGGGGTATCCATCCGCGTCACCTCCCGGAACCAGTATACCAAAAAAGTCAATATAATGCTAGTCTTTTGCAAGATTCCCACTGCCCAAGCACAAAATAATGCGGTACAATAACAAACAAGATACGAAAATCCGCGCAGTACGCTGCGCAAAATACAGATGAAAGGGTAGTAACCTATGAAAAAAGCACTCATCACCGGCATCACCGGCCAGGACGGCAGCTATCTGGCAGAGTTCCTGCTGGAAAAGGGCTACGACGTCCACGGCGTCATCCGCCGCTCCTCCGTCGATTACCGCGAGCGCATCGCCCATCTGGAGGGTCACCCGCACTTCCACCTGCACTACGGCGATCTGAGCGACTCCATGAGCATCCTCTCCGTCGTCAGCACCGTGCGGCCCGACGAGATCTACAACCTCGCCGCCCAGAGCCATGTGCAGGTCAGCTTTGATGTGCCGGAGTTCACCGCCGACGTCGATGCCACCGGCGTGCTGCGCGTGCTGGAGGCTGTGCGCCTGTCCGGCCTCAAGGACACCTGCCGCATCTATCAGGCATCTACATCCGAGCTGTACGGCAAGGTCGAGGAGGTTCCCCAGAACGAGAACACACCGTTCCACCCCTACAGCCCCTACGCCGTCGCCAAGCAGTACGGCTTCTGGATCGTGAAGGAGTACCGCGAGGCGTACAACATGTTCTGCTGCTCGGGCATCCTGTTCAACCATGAGTCCGAGCGCCGCGGCGAGACCTTCGTCACCCGCAAGATCACGCTGGCTGCCGCCCGCATTGCGCAGGGCAAGCAGGATAAGCTGTATCTGGGCAACCTGTCCAGCCTGCGCGACTGGGGCTATGCCAGGGACTACGTCGAGTGCATGTGGCTGATTTTGCAGAACGACAAGCCCGAGGACTTCGTCATCGCTACCGGTGAGCAGCACTCCGTCCGCGAGTTCTGCCAGCTGGCCTTCCACGATGTGGGCATCGAGCTGGAATTTGTCGGCGAGGGCATGAACGAGAAGGGCATCGACAAGGCCACGGGCAAGACGGTCATCGAGGTCAGCCCCGACTTCTACCGCCCGACGGACGTCGTCAACCTCTGGGGCGACCCGTCCAAAGCAAAGCGCGAGCTGGGCTGGAACCCGACCAAGACCACGTTTGAGCAGCTCGTCAAGATCATGGTCGATCACGACATGAAGAAGGTTGCCGTCGAGCGCGCTGAGGAGCACATCAAGACGAACCTGGCTGAGTATCTCGAAAAGGGCGTTATCAAATAATTTATTCAAAAGAGGGTAACTTATTATGATGGACAAAAATGCAAAAATCTACGTTGCCGGGCACCGCGGCATGGTTGGCAGCGCCATCGTGCGTGAGCTGCAGCGCCAGGGTTACAACAATATCATCACCCGCACCCACAAGGAGCTTGACCTCTGCCGTCAGGAAAATGTCGAAAAGTTCTTTGCCGAGGAAAAGCCCGAGTACGTATTCCTTGCCGCGGCCAAGGTCGGCGGCATCGTCGCCAATCAGGAGGCGCTGGCCGATTTCATGTGGTTCAACATGACGCTCGAGATGAACGTCATCCACTCTGCCTGGCAGAACGGCTGCAAGAAGCTGGAGTTTCTCGGCTCGTCCTGCATCTATCCGCGCATGGCTCCGCAGCCGATGAAGGAAAGCTGCCTGCTAACTTCCGAACTGGAAAAGACGAACGAGGCTTACGCCCTCGCCAAAATCAGCGGTCTCAAATACTGCGAGTTCCTGAACCGCCAGTACGGCACGGACTATATCTCGGTCATGCCCACGAACCTGTACGGCCCCAACGATAACTACCACCCGACCCACAGCCATGTGGTTCCCGCACTGATCCGCCGCTTCCATGAGGCGAAGGTCAACGGCGTCGAGAGCGTCACCTGCTGGGGCGACGGCAGCCCGCTGCGCGAGTTTTTGTATGTGGATGATCTCGCGAACCTCTGCGTGTTCCTGATGAACCACTACTCCGGCAACGAGACGGTCAACGCGGGTACCGGTAAGGAGCTGACCATCAAAGAATTGACCGAGCTCGTTGCCAAGGTCGTCGGCTACACCGGCAAGATCGAGTGGGACGCCTCCAAACCCAACGGCACGCCCCGCAAGCTGCTGGACGTCTCCAAGGCGACGAACCTCGGCTGGACCTACAAGACCGAGCTCGAGGACGGCCTGCGCCTGTCCTATGAGGACTTTCTGAACAACCCGATGCGCGCCGAGCGCTGAAAGGAAACGCTATGAATATCATCCTGCTGTCCGGCGGCTCCGGCAAGCGCCTGTGGCCGCTATCGAACGACATTCGTTCCAAGCAGTTCATCAAAATCTTCAAGACCGCCGACGGGTACGAGTCGATGGTCCAGCGCGTCTACCGCCAGATCAAGGAGGTCGACGCCGACGCCAGCGTGACGATTGCCACCAGCAAGACGCAGGTATCGTCCATTCACAACCAGCTGGGCAATTCGGTGGGCGTCTGCGTCGAGCCGTGCCGCCGTGATACCTTCCCGGCCATCGCACTGGCGACAGCCTACCTGCACGACGTCAAGGGCGTCGGCCTTGATGAGGCTGTCGTCGTCTGCCCGGTAGACCCCTATGTCAACAATGACTATTTCGCCGCGCTGAAAACGCTGTCCGAGCTGGCCGGGCAGGGGAACGCGAACCTCTCCCTGATGGGCATTGAGCCGACCTACCCGAGCGAAAAGTACGGCTACATTATCCCGCAGAGTGCCGACGCCGTCAGCCCGGTCAAAACGTTTAAAGAGAAACCCGACGCCGCCACCGCCGAAAAGTACATTGCCCAGGGTGCGCTCTGGAACGGCGGTGTGTTTGCCTACAAACTGCGCTACGTGCTGGACAAGGCCCACGAACTGATCGATTTCACCGATTACAAGGACCTGTTCGATAAGTACGGGACGCTGAAAAAAATCAGCTTCGACTACGCCGTTGTCGAGAATGAGTCCCAAATTCAGGTAATGCGCTTTGCGGGCCAGTGGAAGGATATGGGCACCTGGAACACCCTGACCGAGGCCATGGAGGAGCCGAGCATCGGCAAGGCCATGCTGAACGACACCTGCCAGAACGTCCATGTACTGAACGAGCTGGACGTGCCCGTGCTCTGCATGGGGCTGAAGGACGTCGTCGTCTCGGCCAGCCCGGAGGGCATTTTGGTCTCTGACAAGGAGCAGTCCAGTTACATCAAGCCGTATGTGGACAGCATCCATCAGCAGATCATGTTTGCCGAAAAGTCCTGGGGTTCCTTCCGCGTGCTCGACGTCGAGGACGCGAGCATGACCATCAAGATCACGCTCACCCCCGGCCACGGCATGAACTACCACAGCCATGAGAACCGCGACGAGGTCTGGACCGTCATCTCCGGTACCGGCCATGCGATTCTGGACGGCGTGCGCCGCGACGTGAAGCCAGGGGATATCCTGACGATGCCCGCCGGCTGCCGCCATACGGTCTTTGCCGACAGCGAGCTGAAAATCATCGAGGTTCAGCTCGGTCCGGCCATCAGCGTGGAGGATAAGCAGAAGTATCCGCTGCCACAGGCTTGACAGCCGGCGCAAACCGCGCTATACTAAATAAGTATTCGCAAAAACACAGCGACGGAGAAAGTATGCACAAGCTGCTTTAGGCAAGAGAGGGCGGTCACCGGCTGCAAGCCGCCTGTAAAGCGCTTATGCGGAAGTTCGCTCCCGAGTGGTGCGCGGGAAAGGCCAAGGCCGAGTAGTGCGCAACGGCTCTGCACCGTTACCGGCAGCAAAGAGTGCCGCGCTTTACAGTGCGGAACACGGGTGGTACCGCGGAGAATTGTATTTTGCAAGGCTCCGTCCCTGATTCAACACAGGGACGGAGCCTTTTTGTTTGCTCCGGCCCTACTTCAAGCAGAGGTGTACTATGGAAGAAAAAATCAAGGAGCTGCGCGCCGCTATTGAGCAGGCCAGCGCAGACGTCACCGACAAAGCGCGGCTTTCTGACTTCTGGCAGAAATACCTGAGCAAGAACGGCGAGGTCGCGGGCCTGACCAAGAGTCTGCGCGATGTCCCCAAGGAGGACCGTCCTGCCGTCGGCAAGACCATCAATGAGTTCAAGCAGTGGGCCGAGGCACAGTATCAGGCCTTGTCCGAGCAGGTCGAAAAGGCCGCGCTCGAGGCCCGCAACGCCGCCGAGACCGTCGACATCACGATGCCCGCCAAGATTCGCCAAACCGGCAGCCTGCACCCGATCACCCTCGTCAAGAATGAGATCATCGACGTGTTCGCCGGTATGGGCTTTGAGATTTACGAGGGGCCCGAGATCGAGGACGACGACCACAACTTTACCCGCCTGAATGTGCCGAAGAACCATCCCGCCCGCGACATGCAGGATACGTTCTACGTCGCAGACGACATTGTGCTGCGCACCCAGACCAGCGGCGGCCAGATCCGCGTCATGGACATGGAAAAGCCCCCCATCAAGGTGCTGGTCCCGGGCCGCGTGTTCCGTTCCGACTCCGACGCGACCCACTCTCCGATGTTCCACCAGATGGAAGGCCTCGTCGTTGACAAGGGCATCACGCTCTGCGACCTGCAGGGAATGCTCGACAAATTCGTCCAGGCGCTGTTCGGTGCAGACGTCAAGACCCGCCTGCGTCCGTCTTACTTCCCGTTCACCGAGCCGAGCGTCGAGGTCGACGTTTCCTGCTTCGAGTGCGGCGGCAAGGGCTGCCCGCTGTGCAAGCACACCGGCTGGATCGAGGTTCTCGGTGCCGGTGTCGTCCACCACAGCGTACTGGAAAACTGCGGCATTGACCCCAACGTCTACTCCGGCTTCGCATTCGGCATCGGCATTGAGCGTATCGCCATGCTGAAGTACGGCATCAACAACATCGGTCTGATGTTTGAAAACGATCTGCGCTTCTTGAAGCAGTTCGAGGATTGACAGGGGGGGAGTACAGAGTATGAAAGTACCATTCAGCTGGTTGAAGCAATATGTTGACATCGACGTCACCGCGCAGGAGCTTGAGGACAAGCTCTTTGGCTGCGGCTTTGAGGTCGAGGAGCTGATCGACCTCGGCGGCGAGATCTCCAAGGTCGTTGTCGGTGTTGTGACCGAGTGTGTCCCGCAGGAGGGCACCCATCTGCACATCTGCAAGGTTGACTGCGGCGAGTACGGCCACGACATCCAGATTTCCACCGGCGCACCCAACGTCTACGCCGGTATGCACACCGCCGCCGCACTCGACGGCTCCACGCTGCCCGGCGGCGTAAAAATCAAGGCGAAGCCCCTGATGGGCGTCGAGTCCAACGGTATGCTGTGCAGCGGTGAGGAGCTGGGCCTGAACGATGATCTGTACCCCGGTGCCGAGGTCTACGGCCTGCTCGATTTGCCGAAGGACACTATCCCCGGCACGCCCATTCAGCAGGTCGTCGGCCTTGACGACTATATTTTTGATATTTCCATCACGGCCAACCGCGCCGACTGCCAGAGTGTGCTCGGCATTGCGCGCGAGGTTGCAGCAGTGCTGAACAAGCCCCTCAAGATGCCCGCCACTGACTACACGGTCAGCGACTATGTTGATTCGCGCCTGTCCATCAGCGTCGAGGCCGAGGATCTCTGCCCGCGCTACATTGGCCATTATGTCCGCAACATCACGCCGGGCGAGTCCCCTCGCTGGATGCGCCGTCAGCTGGCCCTGTGCGGTCTGCGCAGCATCTCCAACGTCGTTGACATCACGAACTATGTCATGCTGGAGATTGGCCAGCCCATGCACGCCTTCGACATGGACACGCTGGAAAGCTGCCAGATCCTCGTCCGCCGCGCCAAAGACGGCGAGAAGATCACAACGCTGGACGAAAAAGAGTTCACCCTGACGCCCAACAACCTCGTCATCTGCGACGGCTCCAAGCCCGTTGCGCTGGCGGGTGTCATGGGCGGCCTGAACAGCGAAATTAAAGATACCACCACCCAGCTGCTGTTTGAGAGCGCCAAGTTCGCCCGCGACAACATCCGCAAGACGGCCCGCGGCCTCGGGCAGAACACCGACGCCTCCAGCCATTACGAGAAGGGTATCTCCGAGTACACCACCGAGCTTGGCATGGCCCGTGCCCTGCACCTGATTCAGGAGCTGGGCTGCGGCGAGGTTACCTCCACCCATTTTGACTGTTCTGCCGGTGCCCCGCGTGAGGGCAAGCGCTTCACGGCCAAGGTCAGCGGCATCAATGCCATCCTCGGCATCACTGTGCCCACCGATGTGATTCTGGACATCCTGAACCGCCTGCAGTTCGAGGTCAAACTCGAAGCCGACGGCGACACGATGCAGGTCGCCGCGCCCCGCTGGCGTGAGGACATCGAGGTCGGTGAGCCCGACCTGGCCGAGGAGGTCATCCGCGAGTACGGCTATGAACACATCGTCCCCACCTTCCTGAAGGCTGCCACCGTCACCACCGGCGGCCTGACCGCCGAGCAGAAGGCGCAGGCCAAGGCCAAGCGCACCATGTGTGCCCAGGGCTTTTACGAGGCCGAGACGCTGGCCTTCTACGCCGACGCTGACCTCGACATGCTGCACATTGCCGCTGACGCGCCGGAGCGCAAGGTCATCCGTATCCTGAACCCCATTTCCTCCCATCTGACCATCATGCGCCCGCTGCTGGCACCGTCCCTGCTGAATGTCGTCGTTGACAACCTGCGCAAGTGCAACGCCGAGGGCCGTCTGTTCGAGATGTCCAACATCTACATCCCGAAGCAGCTGCCAGTCACTGAACTGCCCGAGGAGCGTCTGCATCTGGGCTTTGCTGCCTGGGGTAGTGAGGAGGACTTCTTCGCAGTCAAGGGTGCTGTCGAGAGCTTCGGCGCTGCGTTCGGCGTCGAGCTGACCGTCGAGCGCGCGACGGACGTTGCCTGGCTGCACCCCGGTATTGCCGCTTATATCCTGTGCAAGGGCGAGCGCGTCGGTGTCTTTGGCAAGCTGGCTAATGATGTGACAAGCGAGCTTAAGCTGCCCAAGGACAGCCGCGCCAACCTGAACATCTATCTGGGCGAGATCGACTGGGTCGCGTTCCACGCACTGGTCCCCGCCGCCATCCACTACCAGCCCATCCCCGAGTTTGCCCCGGTCCAGCGTGATCTGGCGCTCGTCGCCCCCGAGAGCATGGAGTGCGGCACACTCGTCACCGAGATGCAGCGCGCCTGCAAGCAGCTGACCAAGGTCGAGCTGTTCGACATCTACCGCGGCGAAAAGCTCGGCGCGGACAAGAAGAGCATGGCGTTCAGCCTGTCCTTCCAGCCCGCTGACAAGCCGCTGACCCCCGATGAGATCGACCGCTTCGTCAAGAAAATTCTCGGCAACCTGAAGTTCAAGCTCGGCATCGAGATCCGCGAGTAATCTGTTTATGCTGTCCGTCCTGCGCCGCACGGTGCGGGACGGATATTTTTTACAGATTTTTGTGTGATATTTTCCTTGCCTTTTTGCCGCGCAGGTCGTATAGTAAAGATAATATTGTGTTACAGGAGAATCCATCATGGCAAAGATTCACCGCAGCGATGCACCGCTTCCGCAGGCCCCTTCCGTTCAGGTAAAGGCATCCTATACAGTCACCGATCTGTCGAAGGTTTCTCCGCAGGAACCTGCGGCCTTCTACGATCAGGACAACGACGAGGACTATCGCCGGCGCGAGACCGCGAAGTGCAAAAAAAAGCGCGGTAATCTGCTGTACACCCTCGCGATGATCGTTTTCGCCGCAATCTTTCTCATCAGCGGCGGCCTGCTGGTCAAGCGGTTCCTCGATGACCGCAAGACCGAGAGCGAGTTTGCCGACCTGCAGTCGATGATCGATACCGCGGCGACCCCGGCCCCTGCAGGGGAGAATGTCAACCCCAACGGTGCCAGGTTTGCTGCCCTGCGCGACAAGAACAGCGACTTTATCGGCTGGATCTCCATCGAAGGCACCAATCTGGATTTTCCGGTTATGTACGCGCCGGACAACAAGGACTTCTATCTGCGTCATGACTTCAACAAAGCCTACAGCGTCTACGGCGTACCGTACCTGGACGAGCAAACGACGCTCGGGGCCAACGCCGAGAGCGACAACCTGATCATCTACGGCCACAATATGAAAACCGGCACGATCTTCGACTGTCTGACCGAGTACCGCAAGGCCGACTACTATCAGGAGCACCCCTTCATTGAGTTTGACACCGTCTACGGGGACGCCAAGTATGAGGTGTTCGGTGCGTTCACCATCGATGTCGTCAACGACACCTCGTTTATCTACAACCAGTTCATCGACATGGACGAGGACGCCTACAACCGCTATGTGGACCAGGTCATCTCCCGCAGCGACGTGGACAGCGGCATCCGCCCTGCCTACGGCGAGCAGCTGCTGACCCTCTCTACCTGCGAGTATTCGTCCGCCAACGGGCGCTATGTCGTCGTAGCGCGTCGGGTCAGTGACTAATTTCCGAAAGTAATTGCATCACGCACTTTAGATTCTTTTGCAAAACGCGCAAAATGCTCTCTTGCTTACAGATTGCGCTTGCTATTCTTCCGGGAATGTGCTATGCTAATAAATGCGCGATAACTTTTGATTCGTTCTTATATGGTGTAAGAAACCGGAAAGGGAGAATGCGCGCAGCGGGCAGCCGTAGCCCTTGACGGCTGCCCGCTTTGTCTTTACGCCACGTACATCTGTACAAAATCTGCGTAAAGCTATAGACATTTATACCCAAATGGCATATACTGTAGAAGTATTTTGCTCTAATCCAATAAAATGGAAAGTATAGTTTCAACGCTGTAACAAAGGGAGGATACCTGTTATGTGTGGAATCGTAGGCTTTACCGGCGCGGCACAGGCCGCCCCCATTCTGCTGGACGGCCTGGCCAAGCTGGAATACCGCGGCTATGACTCTGCCGGTATGGCGGTGCAGAACGCCGCCGGCAAGATCGAGGTCGTCAAGGCCAAGGGCCGCCTAAAGGTCCTGAGCGAGATGACCGACGGCGGCAGCGCCGTGCCCGGCAGCTGCGGCATCGGCCATACCCGCTGGGCGACCCATGGCGAGCCGTCTGTGGTCAACGCGCACCCGCATTATTCCCGTGACCAGAAGATCGCCGTGGTGCACAACGGCATCATTGAAAACTATCAGGAGATCAAGGACCGCCTGCTCAACAAAGGCTTTACCTTTGTCTCTCAGACCGACACCGAGGTCGTGGCACAGCTGCTGGACTACTACTACACCGGCGAATCTGCAGGCAACGCGTTGGATGCCATCACCCGCATGATGCTGCATGTACGCGGCTCCTATGCGCTGGGCGTGCTTTTTGCCGACGAGCCCGGTGTCATCTATGCCGTGCGCAAGGATAGCCCGCTCATCGTTGGCCAATGTGAGGACGGTGCCATCATCGCCTCCGATGTGCCCGCGCTGCTCAAGTACACCCGCACGGTCTACTACATTGACAATCTCGAGATTGCCCGCTTGACCCCCGACTCCATCGAGTTCTTCAACATCGACAAGGAGCCCATCACCCGCGAGTCCACCACCATTGAGTGGGACGCCGAGGCCGCGGAGAAGGGCGGCTACGAGCACTTCATGATGAAGGAGATCTACGAGCAGCCCGCCGCTGTCCGCGATACGATCTCCCCGCGCCTCAAGGACGGCCAGATCGACCTGTCCGAGCTGGCCCTTGACGAGGAGGCCATCAGGAATGTCCATCGTCTCTACATCATCGGCTGCGGCTCCGCCTACCATGTCGGCATGGCCGCGCGCTATGTGTTTGAGAGCCTGGCCCGCATCCCCGTCGAGGTCGATGTCGCCAGCGAGTTCCGTTACCGCAATCCCGTGCTCGAAAAGGACGCACTCGCTATGGTCATCAGCCAGAGCGGTGAGACCGCCGACACGCTGGCCGCCCTGCGCCTGTGCAAGGAGCGCGGTGTGCGCACCATCGGCATTGTGAACGTCGTCGGCTCCAGCATTGCCCGTGAGGCCGACGCCACAATGTACACCTGGGCCGGCCCGGAAATCTCCGTCGCTACCACCAAAGCCTACAGCACCCAGCTGGCGGCCTGCTACCTGCTGGCTACCGAGTTTGCCCGTGTGCGCGGCACGCTGGCGGACGGCCAGTATGAGCACCTCGTCACCGAGCTGGAGGCTCTGCCCGAGAAGATCGAAAAGACCCTGGCCGACAAGGAACGTATCCAGTGGTTTGCCAGCAAGTACGCAAACGCCAAGGACGCCTTCTTCATTGGCCGCGGCCTCGACTACGCCGTCGCGCTCGAGGGCAGTTTGAAATTTAAGGAGATCAGCTACATCCACTCCGAGGCGTTCGCCGCGGGCGAGATGAAGCACGGGCCGATTTCTCTGGTCGAAAATGGAACGCTGGTCGTCGGCATCCTGACCCAGCCGGACCTGTTTGAAAAGAGCGTTTCCAACATGGTCGAGGTCAAGAGCCGCGGTGCCTTCCTGATGGGCCTGACCACCTACGGAAATTACAGCATCGAGGACACTGCGGGCTTCACGGTTTACGTGCCCAAGACTGACCCGCACTTTGCCACGAGCCTGTCGGTCATTCCGCTGCAGCTGCTGGCCTACTACGTCAGCTGCGCCAAGGGATTGGATGTCGATAAGCCGCGCAATCTGGCCAAGAGCGTGACCGTCGAGTAAATCGCTTTCGTCTGTTTTACCAAAAATTTACCACGATTTTTATACAATATTAGCCCCATTTGTCTGCCCAAAAGTAGGACAAATGGGGCCTTTTTGTGTTATAATAGTCTATATGACAATTTTGCCGGGCCGTATTGCGCCCGTTTTCAGATAGAAGAACGTATAGTAAGGATGGAATCGATGCAACAGGTCTCAAAACAACTGATAAAAGGGCTTCCGCGCCGCATCGCACTGATGCTGCTGGACTGCGGGCTCATTGTACTTTGCTATTGGCTGGCCGTCATGCTGCGCTTTGACAGCGGCGACGCCTACCGCCGCGTGGAGATACTGCGCGCCATGGCCCCGATGCTCTTATACGTCCTGCCCATTTATATGATCGTGTTCTGGTTCGGCGGACTGTATGAGATCATGTGGGAGTACGCCGGTATGCGCGACCTTGCACGCCTGACCTGCCTTTCCGGGCTGGCGACGGGCATCATCATGCTGTTCGATCTGATCTACCACAGCCGCCCGATCTCCGGCGCGGTGCTGATCTTCGGCGCGGTATTCAACACGGCGGCCATAGCGGGCGTGCGGTTCCTGTGGCGGCTGGTCCTGACGATGCGCAACGCCAAGGCCAACAAGCCGGAGGACAACACGCCATTGCTCATTGTCGGCGCTGGCAACGCCGGTGCGTGGGCCGTCAACCTCTGCAAGACGAAAAATCAGAGCTTCGGCAACCCGGTCTGCATCGTTGACGACGACCTGACCAAAAAGGGCCTGCGCGTGCAGGGCGTACCGGTGCGCGGCACGATCTCTGACATACCGGAGCTGGTGCGCAAATATCATATTCTCGAGATCGTCATTGCCATCACGACGGTCAAGGGTGACCGTTTGAGCGAGATCATCAACCTCTGCAACTCCACCCACTGCCGTGTGCGGATGATCAGTGACCCGCAAGCTGTTGACGAGAACGGCAATCCTGTGGCGGCGGGCTTCCGTGAGCTGAACACGGCGGACTTCCTCTCCCGCGACGAGATCCAGCTGAACAATGCCCAGATCTCCGAGTACCTGCATGACAAGATCGTTCTCGTCACGGGCGGCGGAGGCTCCATCGGCAGCGAGCTCTGCCGTCAGATCATGCGCTACCAGCCCCGCCGTCTGCTGATTTTTGACATCTACGAGAACTGCGCCTATGAGCTGGAAACCGAGCTGAAAAACAAGTACGGCCCCGAGGCTCCTGTTATCACCCTCATCGGCTCCATCCGCGATAAAGCACGTCTGGACGATGTGTTCGACACCTATCATCCGTCCGTCGTCTTTCACGCGGCGGCGCACAAGCATGTGCCGCTGATGGAGATCAGCCCCGCCGAGGCCGTCAAGAACAACGTCTTTGGCACCAAGAACCTGCTGACCTCCGCCGCCGAGCACGGCGTGGAGCGGTTCGTCCAGCTCTCTACAGACAAGGCTGTCAACCCGACGAACGTCATGGGCTGCACCAAGCGCCTGTGCGAGATGCTGATCCAGACTTTCTCCCGGGCCACGTCGATGACCTGCGTTGCGGTGCGCTTCGGCAACGTGCTGGGCAGCCACGGCAGCGTCATCCCGCTGTTTGAGGAGCAAATCAAGCGTGGCGGCCCTGTGACCATCACGCATCCCGATATTGTCCGCTACTTTATGACCATCACCGAGGCTGCGCAGCTCGTTCTGCAGGCCGGCGGTCTGGCGAAGGGCGGCAGCATCTACGTGCTGGACATGGGCGAGCCGGTCAAGATCATGGATCTGGCCAACCGCCTGATACGCTTCTACGGCTACGAGCCGGGCGTAAATATGCAGGTCAAGGTCACCGGTCTGCGCCCCGGCGAAAAGCTGTACGAGGAACTGCTCATGGACTCCGAGCAGGACAAGATGGCCAAAACCGCCCACAACAAAATCTTCATCGCGCCGCCCATGCAGATCGATCTGGAAAAATTCTACACCGACCTGCAGCGGCTCAAGGACTCTGCCCTGCACAACAGCGACGAGGTCGTCGACGTTCTGCAGGAGATGGTCCCGACCTACCACCCCAACCGCCGCGTGCGCGCCGACCACACCGTTGTGGCCGCCACCGGCAACACCGCGCTTTTCTCCCGGGAGGAGATTGCACAGAAGCTCCGGGAGACAGAGCATCCCGCCGAGGAGGGCTGATTTATGTACGAGCGTTACGGCAAGCGCCTGCTGGACATTATCCTTTCACTGGCAGCCACGATCATTCTTGCAATTCCGATGGGGCTGGTCGCGCTGTGGATCAAGCTCGACTCCCCGGGGCCGGTCTTTTTCAAGCAGCGCCGCGTCGGCAAGGGCAAAACGCACTTTAACATCCTGAAGTTCCGCACGATGCGCGGCGACACCCCGCACGACGTTCCCACGCACCTTTTGAAAGATGCGGACAGCTACATTACCGGGAGCGGTGCCTTCCTGCGCAAGACGAGCCTGGACGAGCTGCCGCAGATCTACAACATACTGGCAGGGCAGATGAGCGTCATCGGCCCGCGCCCTGCACTGTACAACCAGTACGACCTGATCGAGGCGCGCGACAAGGTCCGCGCCAACGACATCCGTCCGGGCCTGACCGGCTTAGCGCAGGTCAACGGACGCGACGAGCTGCCGATTGACGTCAAAGCCCGCTACGACGGTGAGTACGCTGCCCATGTGACATTCTGGAATGATGTAAAGATTTTCTTCCGCAGCATCACCTATGTATTCCAGCGCCGCGGCGTCGTCGAGGGCGGCACCGGTGCCATGAACCAGACAAAAGAGGAAAAATCGTCAAAATGACGGACGTTGTACCTGCCGGGAAAACACCGGCAGGTACATTTTTTGTGCTGATTTAAAAAATGTACAAGAAAATCTTGCGATTTTCGTGAAAATATGTTGCAAAAGCCAAGCGGATTGTGTAAAATATACATTAAGATGTTTTGGTTTTCGGGCAGATTACCAAACGGCAATTTTGCCAAACACGCATAGCCCGCACTGCACACCGGTGCAGACTGTCTAAATAACAGCTAAAAGGGGAGTCACATATTATGGCAAATAGGGTATTCCAGAACGTGGTCTACCAGATGAAGGACGCAGTGGATCGTGTCGTCGGCGTGATTGATGAGACCGGCACCGTCATTTCCTGCTCTGAGCTGGGACAGATCGGTGAGGTGCGCGAGGGCGTGGCCGCTGTCCGCCAGACGGCCGGGGATGCTTTCGTGCGCGATGGGTATGCCTACCATCAGTTCTCCAACGCCAAGCACAATGACTACGCCGTCTTTGTCGAGGGCACTGACACTACCGCCGAGCAGTTCGCCGCCATGCTCTCCATCAGCCTGCAGAGCATCAAGCAGTATCACGACGAAAAATTCGACAAGACGAACTTCATCAAGAATGTCGTGCTCGACAACATCCTGCCCGGCGACATCTACGCCAAGGCGCGGGAGCTGCACTTTGTCTCCGACGTGCAGCGCGTCGTACTTCTGATCCGCGTGACCTCCGGCAATGATATTTCCGCCTACGACGTCGTCAGCGGTCTTTTCCCGGACAAACAGAAGGACTTCGTCTTTAACATCAGCGAGACCGACACCGTCCTGGTCAAGGAGATCAAGCCCGACAACAACACCCGCGATATGGAAAAGCTGGCTGCCTCCATTGTCGATACGCTGCAGGGCGACCATTACATCAAGGCCGTCGTCGGCATCGGTACGCCCATCGGCAACATCAAGGACCTGGCCTCCAGCTTTAAGGAAGCCCAGATCGCCATGGAGGTCGGCAAGGTGTTTGACACCGAGCGTCAGGTCATCAGCTATGACCATCTGGGCATTGCGCGCCTGATCTACCAGCTGCCTACGACGCTCTGCGAGGCATTCCTGCGCGAGGTGTTCAAGCAGGAGAGCATCGACTCCCTCGATGCCGAGACGCTGTTCACGATCCAGCGCTTCTTTGAGAACAACCTGAACGTCTCCGAGACGAGCCGCGGTCTGTTCGTTCACCGCAACACGCTGGTCTACCGCCTTGAGAAGATCCGCAAGCTGACCGGCCTTGACCTGCGCAACTTCGATGATGCTATCGTCTTTAAGGTGGCGCTGATGGTCAAGAAATATCTGTCCGCCAACCCGGCCAAATATTGATTTTAAAAAAACTTTCACAAATGGCGCTGCACCGCAAGGCAGCGCCATTTTCCTGCTTTTTGCAGCCGCAAAGCACCTTGACCGCAGAGGTCTGACATGGTATTCTATTATATGTATGACTGTAACCATAACAGCAAAGCCACACCACGGCAGGAGAACCCCGAATGATCGATTTTGAACATGTATATAAAACCTACGAGACCCACAACGATGAGAACGTCGCTCTGGAGGACATCAACATCCATATTGACGAGGGCGAGTTCGTCTTTATCCTCGGCCATTCCGGCGCGGGCAAATCCACGTTTTTAAAGCTCATCCAGATGGAGGAGAAGCCCACCGAGGGCAAGGTCTTTATCAATGGGCAGGATTTAACGCGCATCAAGCGCCGCAAGGTGCCCTACCTGCGCCGCCAGATGGGCGTTGTGTTCCAGGACTTCCGCCTGATCCCCACCATGACCGTCTATGAGAATGTCGCCTTCGCCATGCGCGTGACGAACATCTCGACCAAAAAGATCAAGGACCGCGTACCGTTTGCACTCTCCCTTGTCGGTCTGGAGGACAAAATGGACCGCCTGCCGGATGAGCTCTCCGGCGGCGAGCAGCAGCGTGTGGCCGTTGCCCGCGCGCTGGCCCACGGCCCCAAGCTCATCATCGCGGACGAGCCCACCGGCAACATCGACCCCGAAATGTCGATGGACATCATGCAGCTGTTTGAGGCCATCAACAAGGTCAACATCACAGTCGTCGTCGTCACCCATGAACACGAGCTTGTCCACAAGCTGGCCCGCAAGTACGGCAACCGCGTCATCACGCTGGCCAACGGCATGGTAGCCTCCGACACCGCTGACCCTGCTGCAGCGCGCCGCTACGCTGCCGCCATGGCCGAGCGCGAAGAGGACGACTACGAGTACGACGAGGACTGATTTGTAAGTAAGAGGGGACACCATGCGTTTTTCCAGTTTTATCTACTTAGTCGGCCAAGGCCTGCACAATCTGCGCGCCAACCGGCTGATGACCTTTGCCTCCATGGGCGTGCTGACCGTCTGCATGTTGCTGATCGGCGCAGCCTCGCTGCTGGGCATCAACATTGACCACATGGTCGAATACATCGGCAACCAGAACGAGACCGTCGTCTACATGGGCGGCACCGGCGAGAGCGAGGTCGCCACCGACGAACAGATTGCCGCCGCCGACGCGGCCATCCGCAGCACGCCCCACGTTGTGAGCGTGACCTATATGTCGCCGGAGGACGTTCTGGCGACCTACAGCGATATGCTGAAGGATTACACAAACCTGCAGCAGGTCTTTGCCAATGACAACCCGTTCACTCCCAACTACCGCGTGACCGTGGACGACCCCGACAACATCGAGGAAGTCTCCGCCCAGCTCATGCAGATCGACGGCGTTTACAGCGTAAAGGCCCCGCTGGCTATGGCGGATACCTTCACGTCCCTGCAGAAGGTCATCAACTACGCCTGCTACGGCCTGGTCGCGGTGCTGGCCATCGTCTCCATCGTCGTCATCAACAACACGATCAAAATCACCGTCTTTAACCGCCGCAAGGAGATCGGCATTATGAAGCTCGTCGGCGCGACCAATGGCTTCATCCGCTTTCCGTTCTTTGTCGAGGGCGTCACCTCCGGCCTGATTTCGGCTGGCATTGCGTCCGGCATCGTCTGCGGCGCGTACTATGCGCTCTGCCGCTGGTATGCCGAGAATCCGTCCAACCTCTCGCAGATGTTCGGCGGCACGCTTGTCCCGCTGGAAAGCGTCTGGTACTATATCGTCGGCGGCTTTGTGCTGCTGGGCTTCGTGCTCTGCGGCCTCGGCACCGCCACCAGCATCCGCAAGCATCTGAATGTATAACAGGGGATAAAGGGAACGTATAAGACCATGAAGCATGTAAAACACGGCAAAAAGCTGATTTCGCTTCTGCTGAGCGCGGCTGTCGCCATGAGCATGACGCTTTCCACCGTCATGACGCCGCTGGCCGCCTCCTCCAGCGTCAGCGACCTGCGCCAGAAGCTGCAGGAACTGCAGACTGAGCAGGAAAAGGTCAACCAGCAGCTCAAGGACGCGCAGAGCAACAAGGCCGACGCTGAGGCTCTCAAAACGCAGCTTGAGCAGCAGAAGGCACTGATTTTGAGCCAGATCAGCAACCTGTCCGAGCAGATCGGTTCTTTGGATGAGGAAATCGTCAACAAGCAGGACGAGATTGATCAGAAGCAGCAGGAGGTCGACCAGAAGCAGGCCGAATACGACCAGCGCTGGGCGGACTTTAAAGACCGTATGCGTGCGATGCAGCGTCTGAATGACGGCGGCTCCATCGCACTGTTGTCCAGTGCCACCAACCTGTACCAGCTGCTGACCTTTGCCACCACATTGGATCAGATCGTTAATAAGGACGAGGACACCTGCCAACAGCTTGAAAATGAGCACGCCGAGCTGGAGCAGCAGCGCGCCGAGCTGGAGCAGGCCAAGGCGGACCTGGAGGCCACGCAGGCCGATCTGGAGACCCAAAAGACCGCGCTGGACGGCAAGACGAATGAGCTTGCCCAGAATATCTCCCAGACCGACGCCAACATTTCCGCAGCGGATGCCGAGATCGAGGCCAACAAGGCGGCCCTGATCGAAGCCAACAAGGCCGTGGATAAGGCTGCTGCCGAGCTGGACGCCGCGCTGAACGCCGCCAACCAGGCTTACGGCAATGCGTCCATCCAGTGCTCGCTGGACTTTGGCCGCCCGCTGGCCACCTATAAGTACGTCTCCTGCTACTTCGGCGGCAACGGCCACCGCGGCACCGATTACGCCGCACCGGGCGGCACCGAAATCTACGCCGTCTCCGGCGGTGTCGTCACCGCTGCGGCCTACCACTGGAGCTGGGGCTACTACGTGCAGGTCTACCACGGCAAGGATGACAACGGCAATACTTATTCGACGCTGTACGCCCACATGAACAGCGCGCCCGTTGTCAGCGTGGGGCAGCCCGTGGAAAAGGGCAAGGTCCTTGGTTATGTCGGCTCCACCGGCAACTCCACAGGCAACCATCTGCACCTGGAAATGAAGGTCAACAACGTCCTGGTCAATGTCATGAACTACCTCTCATAACGAAAGGGGAATCCGTATGAAGCCGCAGAAGCACAAAACCTCCGTGCGTATTTTCTGCCTTGTAGTCGCCGTTCTGATGATACTCAGCCTTTTCTCTACGGTATTTTTCTCACTAGCCTACGGGGCATAACGCAAACACAGTAAGGAGCCATCAGACCCATGAGCAAAAAAATCAGTCTTGGCGTGGCGGCCACCATTGCCATCATTGCAATGGCCGTCACCTTCTCGCTGACCATGGTCGTGTCCATGAAGATGTTCAACACCACAGTGTCCAGCGTCAAAAACAAGGAGCGCCAGTACAACAAGCTGTCCGAAATTGATCGTTTTGTCCGCGCAGGGGAGTATTTCACCATCGACGAGGACACCCTGAATGACCGCTTGGCTGCGGGCTACATGAACGGCATCAACGACAAGTACGCCGTCTACTACACCGCCAAGGAATACAGCGAGAAGCAGTCTGTGGAGAAGGGCACACTGACCGGCATCGGCGTCGCTGTCGTCAATGACACATCCTCCGGCTACGCCCGCATCATCCGCCTATATGACAACTCGCCCGCCGCAGAGGCCGGGATGCAGGTCGGCGGCTTCATCACCGCTATCAACGATGAGTCGACGCGCAACATCACCTCCACCGCGCGCCTGACCTCCAAGCTGCTGGGTGAGGAGGGTACGACCACCACGATCACCTACCTGACGCCGGACCGCCAGGAGCAGCAGCTGAATCTTGTCCACTCCAACTACAAAACACCCTCCATCTACACCCGTCAGATGGTCGCGGACACCTGCGGGTACATTCGCATTGATGCCTTCACCTCCGGCACGGCCAGCGAGTTCAAGGCTGCTGTGGATGAGCTGCTGCAGCAGGGAGCGAACAGCCTTGTCTTTGACCTGCGCGACAACACCGGCGAGAACCTGAACGCCGCCCTTGTGGCCGCGGATTACTGTGTGCCCTCCGGTGAGATCGCCAAGCAGCAGGACAGGGACGGCAATGTGACCGTGCTGCGCATGTCCGATGAGACAAAGATCAACGTTCCGATTGTCTGCCTTGTCAACGGCTCCACCGCGGGCAGCGCCGAGCTGTTCGCCAATGCCCTGCGCAAGATGGCCGGTGCGACGCTCGTCGGCACCAAAACTGCGGGTAAGGGCGTCGTTCTGAGCGACGCCCAGAGCTTCTCTGATGGCTCCGCCGCTTACATCACGGTGGGCCTGCTGCTCGATAACGAGGATCAGACCTGGAATGAGGAGGGCCTGCGCCCCGACATTGACGCCGCGCTCTCCGTCGACGAGCAGAACGCCTACTACGATTACACACTTGATACTGACCCGCAGATCAGCAAGGCCGTCAACGCGGCCACGGCACTGGCCGGGCAGAACTGATTTTTATTGACTCGGAAAGGACGTCCACCGTGCCCACATTGACTGACCTGTCCACCATCCGTGACCTCTGCGCACGGTATGACTTTGCCCTGTCCAAAGGCTTCGGCCAGAATTTCATCATCAACCCCGGCATCTGCCCCCGCATTGCGGAGGCCTCCGGTATCGGCCCCGGCTGGGGCGCACTTGAGGTCGGCCCCGGCATCGGTGTGCTGACCGAGCAGCTTTGCAAGCGCGCGGACAGTGTCATCTCCATCGAGGTCGACAAGCGTCTACCGCCGCTGCTGGAAGAGACGATGGCCGACTACGACAACTTCAAGCTCATCCTGAACGACGTGCTGAAGGTCGATCTGAAGGCTCTGCTGGCCGAGGAGTTCGGCGGAAAGCCCGTCGCCGTCTGTGCCAACCTGCCGTACTACATCACCAGCCCGATTCTGATGCGTCTGCTGGAGGAAAAGCTGCCTATCCGGAACATCACCGTAATGGTGCAGAAGGAGGCCGCACAGCGCCTCTGCGCCGCCCCCGGCACGCGGGATGCGGGTGCAATCAGCTACGCCGTGGCCTATTACGCCGAGCCGAAGCTGTTGTTCAGCGTCCAACCCGGCAGCTTTTACCCCGCCCCCAAGGTGACAAGCGCCGTCATCCGCCTGGATGTGAGGGAGAAGCCCGCGACGGGCTCCCCCGGGGGGGGGGGGGGGAACCCCCCGCCGTAACCGTGCCGAACGGCGACGAAGCCGCCTTCTTCGCGCTGATTCGCGCCGCTTTCTCCCAGCGCCGCAAGACCGCCGCCAACGCCATCGCCAACGGCCTGCACCTGCCCAAGGCGCAGGTCATCTCCGCCCTGCAGGCCGCCGGTCTTGATGAGCGTTCTCGCCCCGAGCAGCTGACACTGGAGAATTACTGCGCTCTGCAGACGGCACTGGCAAACACTTAAAACAGCAAAGCAAAACGCCCGGTAAGCATCACGCTTATCGGGCGTTTTTTAGGAGTATATAGAGTAGGGTGCAATAAGGAAAAGCTTCTCTAAATATTCCTCAAGAACAATCCATCAGCTTTATGTACAGCAGCAACTGTTACAATATCCTGAGTTCAACCCTGACTCCGCGTTATGTGATTCTACTGCGTTTACGACTTGTTTACGACCTGTTTTTTACTGTTTAGGACGCAAAAAGACATACAAAAACAAGAAAAAAGCGCGTTGCAAAGTGGATTTACTTTGCTAACGCGCTTTTTTAAGTGGAGCTAGTAACAGGAATCGAACCTGCAACCTGCTGATTACAAATCAGCTGCACTGCCAATTGTGCTATACTAGCGGGAACTCTAATATAATATCACAATCGGCAGGGGTTTGTCAAGAGTTACAGCAGCTCCACGCCCGAATTCTTGCATGCCTGTACCGTAGCGTCATCCCACAGGCTGACCTGTACCTCGCCGACATGGGCCTTGCCCAGCAGCAGCATGCACAGGCGGCTCTGGCCAATGCCGCCGCCCATTGTCAGGGGCAGGGTGCCATTCAGCAGCAGTTTGTGGAAGGGCAGCTCCGCGCGCTGCGGGCAGCCTGCGGCGTCCAGCTGGCGTCGCAGGGCGTCGGCGTCAACGCGGATACCCATACTGGACAGCTCCAGTGCGCAGTCCAGCGGCTTGTGCCAGAACAGGATGTCGCAGTTCAGCGTCCAGTCATCATAGTCGGGCGCGCGCCCGTCGTGGGGCTGGCCGCTCTTGAGCCTGCCGCCGATCTGCATGATGCAGACGGTTCCATGCTCTTTGGCAAAGGCATTCTCGCGCTGCTTCGGCGTGAAGTCCGGGTACCTGTCCTCGAGCTCCTGCGTCGTGATAAATGCCACCTCGCGGCCCAGGTGGATGTTGTTTTTCAGCTCGGGGAACTTCCAGCGCAGCTCGTCAGACGTTGCGCAGACAGCGTCCACGATGTCCCGCACGGTCTCCTGCAGAAATTCCAGCGTGCGCTGGTCGGCAGTGATAACGCGCTCCCAGTCCCACTGGTCCACGTAGATGCTGTGCAGGTTGTCCAGCTCCTCGTCGCGGCGGACGGCGTTCATATCGGTCACAATGCCCTGACCGGGGCGGAAGCCGTACTTGTACAGGGCGTAGCGCTTCCACTTAGCCAGACTGTGGACGACCTCTGCCTGCTCGTTCAGGCTGGGCACATCGAACGAAACAGGGCGCTCGACGCCGTTCAGGTCATCGTTCAGGCCGCTGCCCTGCATGACAAACAGGGGAGCCGTGACGCGCTTGAGGTGCAGCGCCATGCAGAGCTTCTCCTGAAAGATCGTCTTGATGAGGCCGATGGCCTTCTGGGTGTCATACAAACCCAAAAGACTTTGGTATCCTTCCGGAATGGTAATGTGACTCATAATACATCCTCCTATTTCTTTCCCGGTGTATGGTTTTATGCCTTGGCGAACTGGCTCTCGTACAGCTGCTTGTAGAAGCCGCCCTGCGCCAGCAGTTCTTCGTGGGTTCCGCGCTCAATGATGTTGCCGGCCTTCATGACCAGGATCTGGTCAGCGTTCTTGATGGTAGACAGGCGATGGGCCACAATAAAGCTCGTGCGGCCCTTCATCAGCTCCTCAAAGGCATCCTGCACCAGCACCTCGGTACGGGTGTCGATGCTGGACGTTGCCTCATCCAGAATCAAAATCGGCGGGCGTCGCAGCATGACACGGGCAATGCAGAGCAGCTGCCGCTGGCCCTGGCTGATGTTGCCGCCGTCCTCGGCTACCTGCGTGTCGTACCCGTTGGGCAGGCGGCAGATAAAGCTATGGGCGTGCGCCTTCTTGGCCGCGGCGATGATTTCCTCGCGGGTCGCATCCGGCTTGCCGTAGGCGATATTCTCCGCAATCGTACCGGCCTTCAACCAGGTCTCCTGCAGCACCATGCCCAGGTTGCCGCGCAGGCTGTCGCGGGTCACATTGTCGATGGAATACCCATCGACGCGCAGCGTACCGCCGTTGATCTCATAAAACCGCATCAATAGATTGACCAGTGTCGTCTTGCCGCAGCCCGTGGGGCCGACCAGTGCAATGCGCTGACCCGGCGCAACCTTCAGGTTCATATCCTCGATCAGCGGCACATCGTCCAAATAGCGGAACCTGACGTGGTCAAACTCCACGCTGCCCGCGCCGTGGGGCAGGGCAACAGCATCTGGGCCATCGGGCACGATGGGCGTCTCGTCAATCAGGTCAAACACGCGCTGCGCACAAGCCAGCGCGTTCTGCAACTCGGTCATAACGTCCGAAATGTCATTGAACGGCTTCGTGTACTGGTTGGCGTAGTTCAGAAAGACCGACAGCTGGCCCACCGTGATGCCGCCAGCAATGGCGACGAACGCACCCAGCACGCCGACGGCGGCGTAGACCAGCGCATTCACAAAGCGGGTGCAGGGGTTCGTGGTAGAGGAGAAGAACGTCGCCTTGACGCCGCACTTCTGCAAATCGAGGTTGATCTTATCGAAGCGTTCCTCGGCGCGGCGCTCATAGCCGAACGCGCGGACAAGATGCTCGTTGCCGACCAGTTCTTCGACCAGACTCGTCATTTCGGCGCGGGTCTCGCTCTGCACCTTGAACATAGAATAGGTGTGGGTGGCAATAAACCGCGCGACAAAAATCGACAGCGGCGTCAACGCCACAACGACCAGCGCAATGCGCCAGTCGATGAACAGCATGACTCCCAGCGTGCCCAAAATCGTCAGCAAGCCGGTGAACAGCTGGGTAAAGCCCATCAGCAGACCGTCGCTGAACTGCTCTACGTCGGTGGTAATGCGGCTGATAGCATCGCCGGGGCGGTGGGCGTCCATATATTTGAGCGGCAGAATCTCCAGCTGGCCAAACGCACGGACACGCATATCACGCACGACCTGAAAGGTAATGCGGTTATTGACGACATTCATCAGCCACTGGGCCAGCGCTGTGCAGGCAATCGTGGCAGCCATCGCTATCGCAATTTTGCCAAGGCCTGCAAAATCAACCTGACCGGGTCCCAGGATCATATCCACAGCCTTGCCGGACAGTACCGGAGCCAGCAGAGTCGTGACCACTGTGATCAGCGCAAAAGTCAGCGTCAGGATGACCATGCCGGTGTAGGGGCGGATCAGCTTCAGGACGCGATGGATCGTATTCTGGTCCAGCTTTTGCTTTATCTTGCTCATAGCGTCTTTGCCACCTCCTCCTTGCTCAACTGGCTCAGGCAGATTTCCTTATAGACCTCGCAGCTGCGCAGCAGCTCGGCATGGGGCGCGTCGCCAACCAGCTTGCCGTCATCCAGCACCAGAATGTGGTCGGCGCGCTGCACGCTGGCCGCGCGCTGGGAGACGATAAACACGGTCATGCCGTGCGTTTCCTCTTTGATTGCCTTGCGCAGGGCTGCGTCCGTTGCAAAATCCAGCGCCGAGGCACTATCATCCAGAATCAGGATCTTCGGCTTTGGTACCAGCGCGCGGGCAATCGTCAGGCGCTGACGCTGGCCGCCGGAGAAGTTGCGGCCCGCCGTCTCCACCGGCGCATCCAGCATGCCGGGTTTGCCGCGGACAAACTCCGCCGCCTGGGCTATCTCCAGCGCCTGCCAGATTTCCTCGTCGGAAGCGCCGGGGGCGGCCCACTGCATATTGTCGCGGATCGTACCTGTAAACAGCACGGCCTGCTGGGGCACGACCCCCACCAGCCTGCGCAGCTGTGCAAAGCTGTACTGCTTTACATCATGGCCGAACAGCGCAACGCCGCCGTTGTCGGCATCGTAGAAGCGGCAGACCAGGTCGATCAGCGTTGATTTGCCGCTGCCCGTACCGCCGATGACGCCGATGGTCTCACCGGGCCTGGCCGTGAACGTGATGTCCGTCAGGCTCGGTGCGCCGGCATCCTTGTAGGTGAAGGTGACGTGCTCAAACTTAGCTGCCTCGGCAGGGTCGTTTACAGCCAGCTCTGCCGTGCCGGGATCCTGCATCGTCGTGTGGGTGTTCAGAATCTCATTGACGCGCATACCGCTGGCCAGTGCGCGGGTGACCGAAACGACCAGATCAGCCAGACGCAGCAGGCTCAGCAGGATCTGGCTCATATAGTTGATAAGGGCAATGACCTCGCCCTGCGTCAGCTTACCGGCATCGACCTCCACACCGCCGCGCAGCAGCAGCGCCACAACAGCCAGGTTGACGACGAGATAGGTCAGCGGGTTCATCAGCGCCGAAATACGGCCTGCCGCAAATTGCAGCTTTTTCAGATGGTCATTTGTCTCCACAAAGGCGGCCAGCTCGTCCGCCTGGCGGGCAAAGGCACGCACCACGCGCGCGCCGACGTAGTTTTCGCGCGTCAGCAGCGTCACACGGTCCAAGCCGTTCTGGGCCTCATGGTAGATGGGCACGGTCACGCGCATGATGGCCCATATAATAAGCGACACCATAATCGTAACGCCGATGAAAAGCAGCGTCAGCTTCCGACTGATGGAGAACGCCATAATAAGCGCGCCGATCACGATGAACGGCGAGCGCAGCAGCAGACGCAGCGTCAGGTTGACGCCGTTCTGTACCTGATTGATGTCGCTCGTCATGCGGGTGACAAGCGTCGGGGTGCCAATGCCGTCCAGCTCGCTGTAGCTCAGCGTGCCAATATGGCGGAACAGGTCCTTGCGCAATGCCGTGCCAAAGCCCAGCGCCGCCTTTGCGGAGAACCACTGTGCCGTCAGGCGGCTGGGCACACCGCTAGCAGGCAGCAAAACCGTGGTGTCGCTAACCCGCTGCGCCCCTCAGGCTGCTGGCCAAGCCGATAGCAGCCAGCAGGACCAGCAGGCCGCAGCGCGTCCAGATGAAGGCTGCATCCTCATTTTTGATGCCCGTGTCGATGATGCTGGCAATGACCAGCGGCACAAACAATTCAAAACAGGCTTCCAGCATCTTGAAAAGCGGCGCTAACAGGGCTTGTTTCTCATAGCCTTTGATGTAGCGCATCAATTTGTGCATTGAAAACCACCTCATACGTAAAAATAAAAACAATCAGCTTATTATACCACGGTTTTCTCAATTTGTCTTGCAGAATCCCCCAGATTTCGATGATTATTTATTGGCCCGGCGTCTATACTTTCAATGGGTACTTTTCAGAGGAGGATTTGCAGATGTTCTGGGTCTACAGATATAAAGGTTTTTCCTTCACAGCGGCGCGCACCGTGCACACGGCGCTGGTGCTGAGCGTTGCCGTTGGCGCGCTGCTGACCGTGCTGGGCCTTGTGACCGCCGCGCCGATAATGCGTCTGCTGGGCACGCCGGACGAGATTTTGCCCGATGCAGCGCTGTATCTGCGCATCTACTTTCTGGGCATGATCCCGCAGATGCTCTACAACATGGGCACCAATATCCTGCGTGCCATCGGCGATTCCAAGCGCCCGCTGTACTTTCTGATCGCGGCGTCGCTCGTCAACATTGTGCTGGACGTCGTGTTCATTGCGGTGTTCGGCTGGGGCGTCATGGGCGCGGCGCTGGCGACGGTGCTCAGTCAGGTGGCCAGCGCGGTGCTGACGCTGCGCTGCATCGTCGGCTCTCAGGGGATGCCGTGGCACATCCGCGCCGAAAAGCTGCGGCTGCACGGCGACGTTTTCGCGGCCATCTGCACCATCGGCGTGCCCGCCGCCGCCCAAAGCGCCATGTACAACATCAGCAATATGTTCATCCAGAGCAGCATGAACAGCTTCGGCACCAGCACGATTGCGGCGTGGGGCGTCTACGGCAAGATCGACTTTTTGTTCTGGATGACGATCAACTCGCTGGGCATCGCCATCACGACGTTTGCGGGGCAGAACTTCGGCGCACGGCAGTATGACCGCGTGCGCCGCGGCGTGCGGGTCTGTCTGGCAATGGCCGCGTGTACGACGCTGGTCATCAGCTTTACATTTTACAATCTGGCGGAGGTGCTGTTCCGCCTGTTCAGCCAGGACGACGCGGTGGTCGCCGTCGGCGTCGGCATGATGCACGTTCTGACGCCGGTCTACATCACCTACGTATGCATTGAGGTGCTGGCCGGTGCGCTGCGCGGCTGCGGCGATGTCCGCGTGCCGACGCTGATCACCGTGTTCTTTGTCTGCGGTCTGCGGATGCTCTGGCTGTTCATCGCCGTGCCCATCCGCCACGAGGTCGCCACGGTGGAGATGAGCTATCCCATCACCTGGTCCCTCGCGTCCGCGCTGTTTATTCTGTACTACGTCAAGGGCGGCTGGATGCAGCGGTGCGTGGAAAAGTGGGAGAAGAAGCAGGCAGGGTGATGCCGCGTAAATTGCCGCCGCCCCTGTAGGGGCCGGGCATGCCCGGCCCGCAGGCTTGCGTTGCCGCCCCTTTAAGGGTGGCTTTGCAGGGAGGGGTCTTGACCCCTCCGCGGGGGGGGCCGGGGCGGCCGCCCCCCCACCCGAGAGCCTGA
>OGRL01000578.1_pt1 | contig 31182 bp, 28 predicted proteins | sample 1553481 | NCBI WGS metagenome assembly OGRL01 (sample SAMEA2580036, study PRJEB22360) | human gut metagenome
GAATTCCAAGTGGAATGAGTTATGGACCCTCCGAACATCTTACAGCAAACGCAATCCGACATCCATTCTCAAACCGTAATCTCTATCCCATTTCGGAATGCCATCTTCACGCTGCCGTCCAGATTGACCGTCATCCTGTCAATCGTCGCGTTCCAAAGCTCTGTCGAAAAAACTGTAACCGGCTGGTCGTTTGCCAATACAGCGTCCCGGAAGGTTTCAATTTCCCTGCGTTGGCCTTTGCGCCGGGCACATTCCGCATCAATCTCCTTGACCCCATCCGCTGCTTTGTGAAAGCGCTCCGTCAGGCTGTCGTACTTTCTGGCATATTCTTCTTGGTCAAGCGCGGCGCTGGCGTTTTGACTCACAACCTGCCGGATGAGTTCGGATACGATACCCATCTCGACCTGCAAGGATTCCTTTTCCGCATCCAGTTCCGTCGTGTTGGTCAGCTGCTGAATAATCGCCTGCATATCGTCCGCGATGAAATCCCGCTGCGCCAGCAGCTGATTGAAGGCCGCCAGAAACCTCTGCTCAATCATCGGTTCGCTCAGGTGCGGCGCTTGGCATCCAGTTCCTTTGACGAACCGGGCGTTGCATTGCCAGACGGTGCGTCGGTATTTGTCGTTGGAATGCCAGACCTTGCTGCCGTACACGCTGCCACAGCAGCCGCAGTAAATTCTCCCGGAGAAGCAATGCTGGCTGTTGTGCTGGCGGCTCAGCTTTCTTCGACGTTCCAGTTCCAGCTGTACTTTCTCGTAAATCTCGTCGCTCCGCAAAGCGCTTGCGCTGTCCCCACGTCACGTTTTCGGAAATGCTGCGGCTCTCCTCCTGCGCCAGTGAGGACATGATGGTCAGCAGTAGCTCACCCTTGGAATCCAGCGTGCAGATGTTCTGTTCCTCAAAGTACACCTCCACGCCGTGCTCCTTGAGCGCGCGGGCGACCGCCGCATGACTCAGATCCGCGGGCGCGATGACCTCGCTCGTGACCGGATCGAGATCCGAAACGTTGTAAATGATAAACTCCTTGGCGCGGCCGAAATGCTCCAGCAAAACGCCGTCCTGATACGGCATTGCGATCTTCATAACAGTAACTCCTTTGCCTTTTTGATTTTGAGGATAGCTTATCACAATTTCCACCATTCTACAACCGGAAGTTTTCTATCCTCTCTATGCAAAAAATTGCAGAGCGGCCCTTGCGTCCGCCGCGCATTTTCGCTACAATAGGCATAGAAAGCTTCATGCGTGAGCACCGCAAAAAACGCAAGCGAAAGGAAGCGTTATCCATGAACGACGAGCTGACCGCACAGGATATTCAAAAAATGCAGGCGGAGCTGGACGACCGCCGTCTCCGTCTGATGCCGGAGCTGATCGAGGAGGTCAAGCGCACCCGCGCCTTCGGCGACCTGAGCGAAAACTACGAGTACAAGGCGGCCAAGCAGGAGCAGAACCGCAACAAAAGCCGCATCCGCTACCTCGAGCGCATGATCGCCTCGGCCCGCGTGATCGAGGATCATTCCTCCGCCGACGAGGTCGGGCTGTACGACAGGGTAACGGTCCGTATGGTCGAGCTGGGGAAGGAAAAGGTCTTTCAGATCGTGACCACCGTGCGCTGCGACGCCCTCAAGGGCCTCGTGAGCAAGGAGTCTCCCGTCGGCAAGGCGATCCTCGGCAGGAAGGTCGGCGACACCGTGACCGTCCGCGTCAGCGACACGAACAGCTACCATGCCGAGATCCTTTCCATCGAAAAGCAGGCGGACGACGGCAGCGCTCCCCTGCGCAGCTTTTGAGCGCGATGGACGAGTCCGTCATTCTTCATGCCGAGCGCAGCTTTCTCGTCTGCCGCAAGCCGGTCGGCGTCGAGTGCGAGCACGAGCTGCCGGCTCTGCTCGCTGAGGAGGTGAAATGTAAAGTAGATTCGCTTTACTGCGTTCACCGCTTAGACCGTGCCGTCGGCGGCGTGATGGTCTGGGCGCGGACGCCCAAGGCAGCCGCCGAGCTGAGCCGTCAGGTGCAGGAAAAAGCCCTGAAAAAGGCGTATTTTGCCGTTTGCTCCGGTATTCCCACGCCCGATACGGGCGAAATGCGCGATCTGCTCTTTAAGGATTCTGTAAAGCAAAAATCCTTTGCAGTAAGTTCTTTCCGCCGCGGCGTCAAGGAAGCCCTGCTCGACTATCGCGTGCTGCAAACCGCCGCACTCAACGGCTCTCCTGCCGCCCTCGTGCGCGTCGCGCTGCACACGGGACGCTTTCACCAGATTCGCTGCCAGTTCGCCACGCGCGGCCATCCGCTGCTCGGCGATACCCTCTACAACAAAACTCCCGGCACTTTCCCCCGCCAGGCACTTCACTCTGCATCGCTCTCCTTCGTCCATCCGATCACCGGAGAACCCTTAAACTTCCACGCACCACTGCCGGAAGATATGCAAAACCTGCTGACATAAACCAACCCCCGTGAGTTGCCGCTCACGGGGGTTTTGTTGTCCCTGATGGAACTGTCATGTCTTTTTGCCGGTGACATTATATCATACACAAAATTTAGTTTCAATCATCATTTTCATACAGTTCTGATTCTTGGTACTTCATCGATATGCAAATATTTGCTGATGCATTTCACAATCACATCATGATCCGAAACCTGTCCCATGCCGGACACTGCTACGGTTGCCACAACGCCGACTTCTTCCACGCAGATCGGAAAACCTCCGCCCAGCATTGCGTATTCCTTCGGGTCCAGTACCATCTGTTTTACGCTCTCCGGCGCATTCGTCGCTGCCATGTAAAGCTGCAGCGAACTCCGCTCCGTCAGAAGCACCGAATTGCTCTTCCGTCTCATCAGCTCCACATTGTGCGGTGTAATGCCGTTATCGCAATACTGGAATACAACTTCCCCGTTGCTTCTGCGGATCATGATGCCAACCTGCGCTCCGCGCCGTCTTGCCTCCATCAGGATCATCGTTCCCAGTTCCCATGCGTCTGCATTTGTAAAATGCGTAAACTGCAGAATATCCTCCTGCATATCGAGCACTTTCATCAGTTCATCCATTGTCATTGTCATACTTTTGCCCCGTCCTTTCTGCCATTTTATATTTTTTTAGCTTTTCGCCCCTCGTTTTCTGACTTTCAGTTTATCATTTTCCCAAATTCAAGTCAAGCCAGCCACCCCCGGCATTGGCTAACACGATATCACCGAAAAGCAAAAATTCCACGCCGCAGAAGTTCCCTCCCACAGCATGGAATTTCTCATTTTTATTTTTCTACCATAATACACTTCCGCGGGCAGTTCTCCGCGCAGAGGCCGCAGCCTGTACATTTTGCCGGGTCGATCTCCGCGCGCTGGTCCACAACGTGAATTGCATCCGACGGGCAGTTCTTCTCGCACTTCTTACATCCGATACAGCCGATCTCACACGCTGCCATCACCGCCTTGCCCTTCTCGGTTGAGCGGCATTTCACCGTGATCTTCTGCTCATACGGAATCAGGTCGATCAGATTTCTCGGACAGGCCTTCACGCAGGCACCGCATGCCTTGCACGCTTCGCCGTCCACAACGGCAATGCCGTTTTCAATATGGATCGCATCAAACTTACATGCCTTCACGCAGTTTCCAAAACCAAGACATCCGTTTCCGCAGCTCTTCGGACCGCCGCCCGGTACAAAAACGGCGTAGGAGCAGTCCCTTGCACCCGTGTATTCATACTTGTTCTTTGCCACGTCACACGTACCGGCGCACCGTACCACTGCTTTTCTGCGCTCCTGTGCTCCGGCTTCCTGTCCCATAATGGCACCGATCGCTGCCGCAACCGGAGAACCGCCGACCGGACAGACCGAAATCGGGGCTTCACCCTTTACCACTGCAGCCGCCGCTCCGTCACAGCCCGGGTAACCGCAGCCGCCGCAGTTGTTGCCCGGCAGCGCTTCACGGACCTTCGTCTCGCGCTCGTCCACTTCCACATAAAACTTCTTTCCGGCAATTCCAAGGAGAATACCAATCAAAAGGCCGGTTCCACCCACCATCAGGGTGGCTGCTAAAATACCATTCATCTCTTCATCCCTCCTAGATCATTCCGGAAAATCCCATAAATGCCATTGACATCAGCATAGCCGTAAGAAGAACGATCGGCATTCCTTTGAATGACTCCGGGATATCGTTGTACTCCATCTTTTCCCGCAGGCCGGCCATCAGCACCATGGCAATCGTAAAGCCGATTGCGGTTGCCAGACCGTAAACCGTACCCTGCAGAATCGTGTAATCCTTCTGTACGTTGATGAGTGCCACACCGAGTACCGCGCAGTTTGTTGTAATCAGCGGAAGGTAAACGCCGAGCGCTCGGTACAGAGACGGAATCGTCTTTTTCAGGAACATCTCAACGAGCTGTACCAGCGCCGCAATGACAAGAATGAAAACGATCGTTTTCAGATAATCAAGTTCTGCCGGTGCCAGGATAAATTTGTAAATCAGACTTGTCACAAATGAAGAAATCGTGAGGACAAAAATAACCGCTCCGCCCATGCCGGCCGCCGTATCCATCTTTTTGGAAACACCGAGGAAAGCACAGATGCCGAGGAACTGGCTTAAGACAACGTTGTTCACCAGCGCCGCACCGATCGCAATTAAAATCAGTTCTTTCATTTCGCTTCCTCCTTTCCTTTCACAGCCTGGCAGTATGCCTTATTGGCGCATGCCATACAGCCGGTCTCTTCTGCCGGGACTGCCGGTTTTCCGGTTTTCTCTGACTTCTGGCGTTTGATGCGGTTCTGCACCGCAACGAGCATTGCCAGCACAAGGAATGCACCCGGCGCCATGATGAAGATGTTGACCGGCTCGTAAGCACTCGGCATTACCTGGATACCGAACAGGGTTCCGGCTCCGATCAGCTCACGGAACATACCGATCAGGGTCAGGCCGACGGTAAATCCAAGGCCCATGCCGATACCATCAAATAAAGACGGGATCGGACCATGTTTTCCAGCATATGCCTCGGCGCGTCCCAGGATGATACAGTTTACAACGATCAGCGGGATGTAGATGCCAAGGGCGGAATAGAGTGCCGGAATAAAACCTTCCATCAAAAATTCCACGATGGTTACAAACGATGCCACAACAACGATGTATGCTGGCATACGCACGCCGTCCGGGATGATTTTCCGAAGCAGGGAAATCATCAGGTTGGAGGCGGTCAGGATAACCATCGTCGCAAGGCCCATGCCGATACCGTTCTTTGCAGAAGTGGTAACCGCAAGCGTCGGACACATACCCAGCATCATGACGAAGGTCGGGTTTTCTTTTATGATACCATTATAAAGCCGTTCCAGCGGCGTATCTTTTCTCATGAGTTCCCTCCCTCTCCGGAAAGCAGACCGGATTCGTTGCAGTAGTTAAAACAGCAGATTCCTGCATTGACACCGTTTGTTACAGCGTTCGTTGTCAGAGTTGCTCCGCTCAGCGCATCGATTTCATCATCCGCGGATGCGCCGGATTTTGTGTAGGAGAATGCTTCTACGTTTTTATCCTTGAACTGATTCTTGAAATCGTCTGTGTCGGCACGCATACCAAGGCCGGCCGTCTCGGAAAGTGACAGGAAAGAGATTCCTTTTGTCGTTCCGTCCGATGCAATTCCCATCGAGAACTGCATGCCGCCGCCATAGCCTTCGGTTGTGGAGATGATCTCAACCAGGCCGATCGTTGCGCCGGATGCGTCTTTTGCAAGCAGCAGTTCGTCAATCGTCTGTGCTTCAAAACCGTGGCCGATCAGTGCTGCCGTAAGCTCTGCCTGTTCTGCATCGCTCATCGTTACTTCTTCAAAGGAAGCTGCCTCAGGGAATACGTTCTGGCAGGATTCCTGTTTTTCTTTTTCCTGCTGTTTCTGGATCGGCTCTAAGGTTACCTGATGTGCCGCCCCGAGAAGCAGTCCGGCAATCAGCGTGATCGCCGCAAGAATCAGTGCGTTTTTTATAATTTTGTTCATGCTTTTTTCTTGCCTCCTCTTCCGAATCCAACCGGCACGGTCACACGCTCAATGAGCGGAACCAGAAGGTTGGTAAAGATGATGGCATAGGAAACGCCCTCTGCCGAATTTCCAAAGATACGGAATACACCGGTCAGAAGTCCTAAAATGACCGCGTAGATATACTGTCCCTTCTTTGTGATCGGACGGGTAACGTAATCGGTTGCCATGAACCATGCGCCGAGCATCAGACCACCGCCAAAAAGATGCGCGCCAAGGAAGTTGATATCAAAACCGTGGCCGCCGAAAAGCAAGGCGAACAAAAGCTCTGTTCCGATGTAGATGAGCGGAATGTTGAGGTCAATCACATGAATGCAGACAAGGAAAATGCCGCCAATCAGAAGGGCCAGTGCGGAAGTCTCACCGATCGTTCCGGCCGTATTCCCAAGGAACATGGACAGCAGATTCACCTGCTCTCCTGCTTTTGCTGCGGCAAGCGGTGTCGCACCGGATACGGTATCCACGAGGTGTGCGGCTGCCGGGGCAGCAAAGTTGGTCATATGACCCGGAAAGGAAATCAAAAGGAAGCATCTTCCTGCAAGCGCCGGGTTCATAATGTTCTGTCCAAGACCGCCGAAAAGCTGTTTTACGACGAGAATTGCAAACACACCGCCGATCACCGGCATCCAAAGAGGCGCCTGCACCGGCATGTTCATGGCCAGCAGAAGGCCGGTTACCAGTGCACTGCCGTCGGCAATCGTCACCGGTTTCTTCATTCCTTTTTCATACAGATATTCCGTCAGGGGACAGACTGCCATCGAAATCGCAATCAAAAGCAGTGCCCGAAGGCCGAAATTCCAGACTCCCACGCAGGCTGCCGGGGCAAGGGCAAGCAGGACGGCAAACATGATTTTGTCTGTCGTCACCTTGGACCGCGCGTGTGGGGAAGATGATACGTGTAATAATCCATTCATATGTAAGATCCCCCTATTTCTTCTTTCTCTTTGCCAGAAGCACTTTACGCATTGAGCTGATTTCCTGCGTCAGCGGACGTCTTGCCGGGCAGATAAAGGAACAACAGCCACATTCACAGCACTCCATTCCGCCGTATTTCAGGAACTTCTCTTCCTCTCCGTGCTCCGCAAAAACGGAAAGGCGGGCCGGAAGAATCTGACCCGGACAGACGGAAACGCAGCGTCCGCAGTTGATGCAGGCAGATGGTGCCAGCGCAGATACTTCATCCTCGGTGAGGCAGGTCAGTGCAGATGTTGTCTTGGTTACAGGAACCTCCATTGTAAACAGGGCTTTTCCCATCATCGGACCGCCGCAGATGATCTTGGATGCCTCGTTTTTCAGACCACCTGCCTGCTCTAAAAGTTCGGATAAGAGCATGCCGACCGGCACTTCAAAGTTGCACGGATTCTGTACGGCATCTCCTGTCACGGTAACGATACGGCTCATCAGCGGTTCGCCGAAGCGGACTGCCTGGTAAATAGCGGTCACGGTATCGATGTTATCCACGATACAGCCCGCGTCCGCCGGCAGCATGGAGGAATTTACCTTTCGCCCCGTTGCTGCATAGATCAGCATACGCTCGGCACCCTGCGGGTATTTCGTTTTAAGTTCCAGAACCTCAATGTTATCCTCCGGAAGCACCAGCTCACGGAACTTCGCGATACAGTCCGGTTTGTTGTCCTCAATGCAGATGATTCCCTTTGCTTTCGGGAACATATGCAGCATGATTTTTAAGCCTCCGATCACCTTTTCCGGATCTTCGAGCATTCTGCGATAGTCGCTCGTCAGATACGGCTCACACTCTGCTCCATTGACGAGAATGTGATCAATCGCTGATGGATCTTTCGGGGATACTTTGACGTGTGTCGGGAAGCCTGCACCTCCCATTCCCACGATTCCGGCCTCTTTGATCTTGTTCCGGATCGTATCTGCGTCGAGTTTTTCCCAGTGCGGGCACTCCTCAAATGTTTCTTTTTCATACAGCCCATCGTTCTCCACAACGATACAGTCTACCGGGGAACCGGCTGCGGAAACTTTTTTCTCAATTCCTTTTACCGTGCCGGAAACCGATGCGTAAACAGGAGCCGAAACAAATCCTCCCGCTTCTGCGATTTTCTGTCCCGCTTTTACATGGTCGCCTTTTTGTACGATCGGCACAGCAGGCGCTCCGATGTGCTGTGACACTGCGTAATACAATAAGTTGCCCGGCTGCGCTTTGACAATCGGTTTGTCCTTGGAGAGCTCTTTTCCCTCGTACGGGTGAACGCCGCCATGAAAAGTATTTCTTTTCTTCTGAAACATGCTTTTCACCTCATCCTTTCTCTTTTCTATGCTGCATTTATCAATTCACAGCCTTTTTTCGGTTTTTTATGCAAAAAAGGCTGGTGCATTGCCCTGATTATTTCGGTTATTCATATCGGACTTCTTTTAACAGGAGTCCGCATGCCGGTGCAAGAAAACCCGCACTTTCGCGATTTTTTGCTTTGAGAAGCTCCGTCATTGATGCGATATCCCGTTTTCCCATCCCGGCCTCCACAAGTGTTCCGGTCAGGATCCGCACCATGTGGTACAGAAAACCAGTTCCGGTATAGGAAATGATAAGAATCCCGTCTTTCTCGCAGAAATCAATTCCGGTAATCGTCCGTACCGTCGATTTTTTCATACGTTTGTTGGCACAGAAGCTCCTGAAATCATACGTTCCGATAAACGCTTTCGATGCTTCTTTCATTTTTTCCACATCGAGCGGTGCTTCCGGAAAATACACGTATTTCCGCTCGAAAACATGCTTTCTGCCATCGATCACGATACGGTATTCGTATGTTTTTTCCGCCGCATTCAGACGGCTGTGGAAGCGCTCCGGCATCCGCGCGAGGCTGGTAACTTCGATGTCTTCCGGCAGATAATGGTTGATTGTCTGCAGAAGTTCTTCATCGGATAGATCCGTATGGAACTTTGCATTTGCGACCTGTCCTGCCGCATGGACGCCGGCATCGGTTCTGCCCGCGCCGTGGATCTCCACCGGCTCTCCTGCGATCCTGGACAACAGCGTTTCGAGCTTGCCCTGAATCGTGTTGTCCGTATTTCCCTGCTTCTGCCAGCCGTTATAGCGCGTGCCATCGTACTGCAGGATCATTTTATAATTCATCTTTTTCTCCTTTCCAAAGTGGCCGCTTATCATTCGGCATCCATGCTTTTCTCAATCAAAAAAGCCCGCAGCGCAGGACTTCGCGCCAGATTTGCTTCAAACAGCACCACTTCTGCTCCGCCCGGAAAGCTGTTCTGTAAAAATTCAGCGGCACGGCGGATCTGCAGTTTCACATCCTTTACTTCCTTCTCCGCTTTTTCCTGTTCCAGTTCACATACCGTTTCAAAAAGCTCTTTCATCTGATCCGGATCGTTTTTACGACATTTTTTAGCGGTCTCCTCGAGTTTTTTTAACTTTTTCAAGACCCGCGCATTCGTTTCTTCCTCGCCCTGTTTCAGCAGTCCCTGCTGTTTGCACACTGCAAATCCCTGCTCTTTCTGTTGTAGCCAAGATGCGTATGTCTCATCTTTTTTCTGCCTGCAAAGCCCGGTAAACTGGCGAAAGCACTCGGAGAGCTCCTTTGCCGTGTGTTCCTGCTTCTGGCAGCCGGATGCCTCTTTCTGAAGTGCCGCATGAAACAGAGACAGCAGTACAGATCGCTCTTCTGCGGAACCATTTGCCGCCATCTTCTGTTTTTCTGCCATGATTTTTCCGGAAAATGCACCGGTCAGAATCTCCTCTACACCGTAATCCTGTCCATATTTTTCGTAAATCCTGTAGTACGAGCTGAATTCCTCCGCCGTCTTTTCTTCCTGCAAATATTGTCCAATCAGTGCTTCGTCGACCGGAAAATTCAGGATTTCATAACTTTTCAGCACTGCCGACAAATCCTCCCAGCCGCGTGCCGTTACAAAACGCTTTTCATCCGCTTCCTGCGAAACAGAATAAAAATGGTCACTGTGTGCCATAAGGTACGTTGTCACAACACCGTGGATCTGATTTTTCTCTGCATAGGAGAGCCACACAGAAAGCTCGGGAACCACCTCGATCTTCCGCACACGGTCAAGCGTTGCCACATCAAATTCCCGCACAGATTTATTGTATTCCGGCGGATTTCCGGCGGCCACGATCAGCCAGTCATCCGGGATGTGCTGATTGCCGAATTTTTTGTCCTGCAAAAGCTGCAGCATCACCGGAGCGAGGGTCTCGGAGACGCAGTTAATTTCATCGAGAAAGAGGATACCCCGCTTCTTTCCGGTCTGCTCCATGCAGTCATAGATCGAGGCGATGATCTCGCTCATCGTGTATTCCGTTGTATGTACCGTTTTCCCTTCAATTTCACGTGTGCAGATCTCCGGAAGGCCCATGGCACTCTGACGCGTATGGTGTGTCATCGTGTAGGCAACAAGCCCCACACCGCACTCTTCTGCGATTTGCTCCATAATTGCCGTTTTTCCGATGCCCGGCGGGCCGATCAGGAGAATGGGACGCTGCTGCCGGAGGGGAACCAGCGGAAAACCAATTTCATCTCTTGCAAAGTATGCGCGCAGGGCTTTTTCAATTGTCTCTTTTGCTTCTTGTATATTCATATGTTCTCTCTTATCTTGTGCACTCTTTATGTACTCTCGAAATCTTTCTGTGTTTGATTTTGCGAGATGCTTTTTTGTCAGTTGTGTTCAAAGAGTACATTCTTCTGTCAGCAGTTTTTTTGCCCATTTTGGGACAAGATTCATTTTTTCGGTCTGTCTGACAAAGACGAATGCCGTCTCGTAATCTGGCTTTTGTTCGGGATAAATTCCGTCTCCGTCGGTAAAATAGATCAACGCTTTTAAGTTTCGGAATACGTGCTGTTCCCGCAACTCTTCCACTTTTTGAAAGACAGGACGGAAATCGGTTCCGCCCCGGCCCTTGATGGTAATTGTTTCACGGTAAGCTTCCCATTCTTTCGGAGAATGGATCATCGTGACATCCTGCACGAAGCTGTCGCACTGGATCAGACAGACGTTCCATCGGGAAAAGAAGTTTTCTTTTTCTTCAAGAATGCTGCGCGTCTCACCGAGAAATTTTGCTACGATTTCTTTTTTGCACGAACCGGATGTGTCGATCGCGATAACCAGCTCTTCGAGACGGTTTCCCTCGCGCGTCTCCGGCGGCTCGATGAAAGGGAAATTTCCGTAATACATAAGCCCATAATGGTAAGCGACTGGATCGAAACTGTCGAGATCCAGTTCCATCTCCTCACGGGTGACGGTGAATTGTTTTAAAAAGCTGCGGTAATTGTACGCTCTTTTTTCGATCTCGGACAGAGTTTCTTTTTTTCCACCGCGGTTCTGGCCTCGCCGCAGGCCGCCGGTGCCGTAGTTTTCCGCCAACTTGCGGGAAGCACGTTTCCAGACTGATTGAAAAGACTCGATAAGTTCCGGTTCTTTTCCCGACACCAGCCATGAAACCGGAGACTGTTTTTCTTTTTCCGGCATCAGCCATGAAACCGGGGGCTGTTCTTTTTTTTCCGGCTCCGGTGTTTCTTTCCCAAACCGGCGGATGCATTCCAGCAGCAGGTGCTGATAGCCTTCCTTGAGGAACGATGAATTTTCGGCACACATGCGGAGTACAAAATCGGAGTTAAAATATATCGTATGACCGTCGGATGTGATGGCTTTTGTCCTGTCGGACGGCTGATGACGAAAGAAGAGAATCGCTTCACCAAGTTCCGGGTACAGCCAGCAGAGATTTTTGCGGGCTTCTTCGAAAAGCCGGAGCGCCAGCGCTTCTTTTTCTTTTGTGGGCTTTTCTTTTTGAAACGCAGCTTCTGTTTTTCTGCTTTCCGTATTCTCCTGCATCGGATCCTGTGAGTTCCGGTTCAGGAGAATGTGGAAGGCCTGCCATTTCTGCTGGTCGGCGGCAAGGTTGAGAAAACGTTTTCGGTCTGCATCGGACAGCCATCCGGTCTGCAGAAGCGTTTCCAGCCGTGAAAAGTTATCTTCACGGATCAGCGTTTCTACAGCGGAACGGATGCGTTTCCGCAGGTATGCGGTATATGCGGCTCGCTGTTCTTCCGGAAGATCCTGCGATTCACAAAAGCCGGAAAGTGCAGCCCGGAGGCGCTGCTGTTCGGATGTCGTCGTTCTGAAACTACTCCAGTCATCCATTTTATTCACTCCCTTACTCGCCGCGTTTTCTCACTTGTACTCAATCTTACGCTGCCGCGTAAGCGACATTCGTCGTTCGCCAACTGAAAATAAATTTTCGTTTGACTCACTTGCACTCAATCTTACGCTATCGCGTAAGCAACATTCGTCGTTCGTCAACTGAAAATAAATTTTCATTTGACTCACTTGCACTCATTATATCGTCATTTTTGAGCATTGACAATGTTGGATCGTGTTATTTTTTTCACACTTTTACCATATTTTTATGATATACTTGATATTATAAAATACGATTGCAGTCGTAAAAGTGCAAAGGAGATCCTTTTTATGAACAAAGAAAACAGAAAAGCTGCCAGGGAACGGCGTGCCAAAGAGCGGGAGCACGAAGCGAAAGTAGCGCATTACAAAAAGATCTGGAGCTGGGCCGGACCGGCTCTGATTATCGTTGTGATCGTCGGCCTTATTATTGCCAGCGTACTCGATTCCAAACGACTCTCTGTCAAAAGTGCCTCGGAGGATACCTCCACAGCCTCATCGGCCGCATCCGCCTCATCAGCCTCCACTTCGGCTTCTGCCTCTTTGCAGACCGACACTTCCCTCACCATTGAGGACGGTGATACCGTCAATATCGACTATGTCGGCTCCATTGACGGCGTGGAATTTGAAGGTGGAAACACAAAAGGAAACGGCGCTGATCTTGTGATCGGCTCCCACACTTACATCGATGACTTTGAAGAACAGCTCATCGGCCATCACCCGGGCGACAGCGTAGATGTAACCGTCACTTTCCCGGAAGACTATGGAAAAGACGAACTCAACGGAAAGGAAGCTCTTTTCAAAGTTACCGTCAACGGCATTTATAAATAGAACAACAAAAAAGACATCCTCCACAGATTTTCCGTCTGCGCCGGATGTCTTTTTCTTATTATTTTTTTGTTAAGTTTTTTTCAAAGACGCTTCGATGTATTAAAAAAAGTACATCTTCTTATTCCACAATTTTGTAATACGCCCGCGCCGTCAGCACATAGACAATCAGGTAAACCACGGCAAACGCCGCAATCGTAATCGCTGTTGCAGCCAGGAACAGATTGCTGTCCGGGAAATTCAGCATTGCCATGATACGCCTGGTCAATGGAAACGCTACCATTGTATGCACCACTGCCACCGCGAGCGGCAGGAAAAAGACCGTTACCACCTGTGACTGAATCGTCTGACGGATTTCTTTGCGGCTCATGCCGACCTTCTGCATAATCTGGAATCGTTTTCGGTCATCGAAGCCTTCTGAAACCTGCTTGTAATAGATAATCATAACGGCACCCATCAAAAACAGCGTACCGACGAAAACACCTAAAAACAGAAGTGAACCATACAGACTGTAAACCGTATTGCGCTCTTTTTCGCGCACTTCCACCCATCCGTTAAAAGATGACTCCGTCAGTATCGTCTCAATCTCATCTCCAACTGTGATCTGTTCGCCGGCATCCCCGATAAGATCCAGAGCATATTCCCAACTGTATCCTTCTGGCTCCTTTCCCTGCACAGCTGCATACGCTTCCTTTGCTTCATGGTTCCGCGTCACCACCGTCATTGTCTCATACACTTGCGTCTTCTCATCCAGAATGTACGATTTCTTATCGGTATTCCATTTTTTTACTTCATACGTCTGATTTCCCAGTTCAATCGTGTCATATCCATAATTTTTCTGTTTTGCCTGAAAAACCAGAGCCTGCCCTGGTTCCAGCTCTACCTGTTCGCCGGTTACCTGATTGTACTCCGACTCTTCCATAATCTTTATCAGTGTACTCGCCGCAGCATCATCTGACTGTGTTTTTTCTACTTTGTTTCTATCTACATCAGCAAGCATCACATAGTATCTCTGATCACTTTCATACTTTTTTCTGAGCTGCTTTTCTTCCAGATGCTGATCAATCCCAGTTTTCACTTCCTCTATCATCTTCTGACTGACCGGCTCCACCGTCTTCATAATGCCGCTCACGCCAGTATTTGCTTCGATCGAAATCTGATGTGGAAACCGCGTATAGGTAACCTCCTCAATCCCCGTCCACAAACATGTGCTGATGGAGATAACCAGAAGCACACCCGTTGACAGAATACAGATATTCGCAAGACCGACCGCATTTTGCTTCATGCGGTACAGCATGCCCGAAATGCTTGTAAAATGGCGTGTCTGGTAATAGTAATTCTTGTTTTTCTTCAGAATTTTCAAAAATGCAATACTTCCAGCAGAAAACAGGCAGTACGTTCCCACCATAACCAAGGCGATTGCATTAAAAAACTTATCAAGTGCATCCATCGAGGATTGGCAGGTCAGAGCCAGATAATAGCCAACACCAAGAAGCATGAATCCAAGAACCGCCGTCAAAAGCTTCGTTTTCGGTTCCCGCTCACCCTGCGCGCCGCCGTGCAGCAGTTCGACCGGCTGTGAGACGTGGATCTGGCGAAGGCTTAAGAGAAAATTGATCACAAAAGTCAGGCCGAACAGCAGCATCGTACTTCCCACGGCTTTTGCACTGAACGCAAAACCAATTGTTCCGTTCAGTCCGGTCAGCTTCATCAGCACCAGAAACAGCAGGCGGTACAGCAACACACCGAGCAGAATACCGATTCCAAGCGATGCCGCCCACAGATACAGACTCTCAAAAAAGAGGATCTTCGCCAGATGCTTTTTCTCCATGCCGAGAATCTGGAACAGACCGAACTCTTTTTTTCTTCTTTTTGCCAGAAAACTGTTGCTGTAGATCAGAAAAATCACCGCGAACAGGCCAATGATATAGGTTCCCATCCCCATCACTGTCAGGATCGTATCTTTTCCGATCATGGAATCAAAGCCACTTCCCTGCGCCAGTGTATCCATGATAAAAAACATCACCACCGTGCCGATGCATGACAGCAGATACGGAAGAATATTCTGACGGTTTTTGCTCAAATTTGTTTTTGCCAGTCTGGCATACAGCAGATTATTCATCCCGTTCACCACCCGTCGCAAGAATTGTCAGCGTATCGGAGATCTTCTGATACATCTCATCGCGCCCTAAAGAACCGCGATACAGCTGGTGGAAGACCTCGCCGTCCTTGATGAACAGCACACGCTTCGCCGAGCAGGCCGCCTTCACACTGTGCGTTACCATAACAATCGTCTGGCCCTCCTCGTTGATCTCCCCGAACAGTTTCATGAGGCCATCCGCTGCATGGGAATCGAGCGCGCCGGAAGGCTCATCCGCAAGAACCAGCTCTGGATTGGTAATCAGCGCACGCGCAACGGCTGCACGCTGCTTCTGTCCGCCGGACACCTCATATGGGTATTTATTGAGGATCTGGGTGATGCCGAGTTTTTTCGCAATCGGCTCTGCCCGAAGACTCATCTCCTCGTATTTTTTTCCTTCCAGCACGAGCGGCAGATAAATATTGTCACGCAGGGAAAAGGTATCGAGCAGGTTGAAGTCCTGGAACACGAAACCTAAGTTTTCGCGGCGGAATCCGGCAATCTCCTTCTCTTTTAATTCGCCGAGATTTTTTCCATTTAACCGCACCTGTCCGCCGGTTGGCTTGTCGAGTGCCGCGAGCAGGTTCAGAAGCGTCGTTTTTCCGCTTCCCGATTCGCCCATGATTGCAACAAATTCGCCCCGTTCCACTGTAAAATTAACGTCTTTCAACGCTTCCACCCGGTTGCTGCCAAGGCGCGTGGTATATGTTTTTTTCAGATGTTCTACTTCCAGAATTGCCATGTCACATTTTCCTTTCTGTCTGAACTGTTTTCTTAATTGACAAGGCTTATTATACCCGTCCGCGCCCTCTTCTGCCTTAGGATCATCTTACAAAAAGACCGGCAACCTTACATTTCTGTAAGATTCCCGGCGAAGCTCTCTATGTACTACAGGGATACGGTATCCAGCCCAAGATACACCTTCGTTCCCACTCCCATCTCCGACTCGATGCGGATGGTATGCGAAAGTTTCTCCATGATCTGGCGGCACAGATACAGTCCGATGCCCGTTGACCGCTTGTCTGCGCGGCCGTTGCAGCCCGTGTAGCCTTTTTCGAAAATCCGCGGCAGATCCTCCGGCGCAATGCCGATGCCGGTGTCCTCAATCACCAGCGTTTTTGGTGCATCCGGTGACAGATAGATGTGAATGCTGCCACTTTTCGTGTATTTCAGCGCATTTGACAGAATCTGCTCCAGCACAAAGACGAGCCATTTTTCATCCGTCAGCACCTCGCAGTGCACCGGCTCGTAGGAAAGGATAATCTTCCGGCGGATAAAAAGCGGGGCATATTTCCGCACAGCCTGGCGGATCAGCGCATCCAAATCGTACCTTGCAAAGACAAGATCCGATGTCATTTTTTCCATGCGCAGGTACTGCAGCGCCATCTGCACATACTGCTCCGTCTGGAAAAGTTCGCTCTGCATTTCACGCGAAAGCGGCGTATCCTCCTACTGCAGAAGCAGCCGCATCGCCGCAATCGGCGTTTTGATCTGATGGGTCCACATCGTGTAATACTCCATCATATCGCGGTATTTCTGCTCCATCTTAATCTGTTCTTCCTGAAACTGCCGCTCATAGGATGCGATGATCTGCTGGTAATCCCGCGCCAGAAGCCCGTCCGCCTCCGGAAGCGCTTCTGTTTTGCCCTGCGGTTCGGCGGCAAGGAGTGCTAAGACCAGATGATGTTTCCGGTACTTCCCATAATGAAAGCAAAAACCTGCGGCTCCGGCAACAGCCATCAGCACGATCATATAAACGGTGACATCCTGCGGCACATTGCGCAGAAAACAGAGGAGTGAAAATACTCCTATAAAAGCGGCAATCCGCACGGCCGATGCAAGATGCTCTTTCAAATACCAGTTAAGAAGCATAAACTCCTGCCGGATTCCCTCTTTCTGTTGTTCCATCCTTTTTCTCCTGTTCTGCTTCCGTCATGCGATCAGGTAGCCGACACCCTTTTTCGTCTGGATAAAGTCTGTAAGTCCTGCCTCCTCCAGTTTTTTCCGCAGGCGCGTGACGTTGACGGTCAGCGTGTTGTCATCTATAAAGCTGTCCGACTCCCACAGATGCATCATCAGCATATCGCGGCTGACGGCTTTTCCTTTATTTTCGAGAAGGGACTGCAGAATGCGCCACTCATTTTTTGTCAGCTCAATCCGCTTTCCCCGGTAATTCAGCACACCACTTCCCGTATCGAGCATGGCACCGCGGTGCTCGAGGAAATTCGTTTCTCCGGCAAATTCGTAGGTGCGGCGGAGCATCGCCTGGACTTTGGCGGTCAGGACACTTAAATCAAACGGCTTCGCGATAAAGTCATCGCCACCCATATTAACGGCCATAATGATGTTCATGTTGTCCGATGCAGAAGAAAGAAAAATTACCGGCACTTTAGAGACTTTTCGAATCTCCTGGCACCAGTGAAATCCGTTAAAAAAGGGAAGATGAATGTCCATCAGCACTAATTGCGGATTTTTCACGGCAAATTCGGCGAGAACGCCGGAAAAATCCTGTACGCAGAACGCATCCATGCCCCAGGAAAACAGGCTCTGCTGCACGGCGCGGGCGATGACTTCATCATCTTCTACAATCATAATTCGATACATGGCTGTTCCTCTGTTGTCTCTAGCAAAGCGGATATTCGCAATCCGCTTCGCTACTTGCTTGATTCGGTTAAAAATATGGACTCCGGGCGGGTGTTTGCAAAGCACAGCCGCTCACGGAGACGTTTTCGCAGATGATTATACTCTTACAATATAATCTGCTTTTCTTTCTTTTGCCTCCGGGTACTCACAGTCGCGATAGCCGAGGATGCAGTGGCCGATGCCAACATAATTTTCGGAAAGTCCCCACTCTTTTAAGAGGGCTTTTCCCTCCGGGCTCGCGAACTCTTCTTTTGCACGATGGATCCAGCAGGAATCCACACCAACGGCATGTGCTGCCAGCATCAGATTTCCCATGACAAGAGAGCCGTCCTCCACATAAGTTCCGCGCTCCGGGTCAGCAAGCACGATCAGAACGGTCGGTGCGCCGTAGAACGGATCGGATGTTGTACCCATAACAGCCGCATTCATTTTCGAAAGTTTTGCAATCAGCTCCGGTTTCTGTACCACAACAATCACCGGCGACTGTTTTCCCATGCCGGTTGCCGCATACGTTCCGGCCTCCAGAATTGCATCGAGCTGCTCATCGGTAATCTGCTCCGCTTTGTATTTGCGGATGCTTCTTCTTGTTTTGATTGCATTTAATACTTCATTGTTCATGGTAAAAATCCTCCTGTTCTTTTTTTGTTTTTATCGCAAACGCCGCAGCCTTGTATACCGGACGCATTGCCTGCCTACATCTGTTTCCGCACAATCCGATACTCGTCGCCGAGCTGGTAGTACGGACAGTTGTAAAATTTATCCTGCAGAAAACGTGCCATCTCATCCTCATCGAGATCGACCTCGCAGGTGTAGCACTCATACTCATCATCATACACAAAATTGCCGCACGACTCACAGCTTGTGGCCATCTGGCGGGAGTGCTTTTTCTTTTGTGCATGGGGTGTTGGTTCTATCATATGGCAATTCCTCCCATTTCTTACACTTCGCTTTTCCGTTTCGGCGCTTCCGGCAGAGGAAGAATTTCTATTTTTCATCCACAACCTGGAAAATGTAGAATTTCAGGTAATAGGACTCATCCGCCGCCCACAGAATTGGGTGATCCGGAGCCTGGGTGCGGTATTCTACCTGACGAAGGCGTTTGTGGACGTTGTGAGCCGCCTGGTTGATGGTTTTCGTGAAGAGTTCGTAGTCCATAAAGTGGGAACACGAACAGGTGCACAGATAGCCGCCGTCTTTGACCAGTTTCATGCCGCGCAAATTGATTTCACGATATCCCTTGATTGCGTTTTTGATAGAGTTTCTTGATTTTGTGAAGGCCGGCGGATCAAGGATAACGACGTCGAATTTTTCTCCCTCTTTTTCAAGACGCGGCAACAGTTCAAAGACATCCTCGCACACGAAAGATGCTACGTTTTCCAGACCATTTAAGGCTGCGTTTTTCCGTGCCTGCTCTACACCGAGCTCCGATGCATCAACGCCGATGACTTCCTTTGCTCCTGCATATGCCGCATTCAGTGCAAACGATCCGGTATGGGTAAAGCAGTCGAGCACTCTCGCGTCTTTGCAGAGCTTCTGCACAGCCAGTCTGTTGTACTTCTGGTCGAGGAAAAATCCTGTTTTCTGGCCGTCCTTGACATCGACGAGATAATGAACACCATTCTCGACGATTTCCACGCTGGTGTCAAACGGCTCGGAGAGAAATCCTTTCACACGCTCCATGCCCTCCTGCTCACGCACTTTTGCATCGCTTCGCTCAAACACGCCGCGGATCTTAACACCGTCTTCTGCCAGAACCTCCTCCAACAGGCGGATGATCGTCATTTTCATTTTGTCGATACCGAGTGCCAGCGACTGGACGACCAGCACATCGGAGAATTTATCCACTACGAGTCCCGGCAGAAAGTCTGCCTCACCGAAAATCAGACGACAGCTCGATGTGTCCGTCACTTTTTTACGGTACTCCCAGGCATCCTGCACTCTTTTTTTCAGGAATGCTTCATCGATTTCCTGGTCGATGTTTCTTGTCATCATACGGATACGGATTTTGGAATGCTCGTTGATGAAACCGCGCCCCATCGGGTATCCGTCGAAGTCGCGCACCAGCACGATGTCTCCGTTTTCATATGCTCCTAAAATCGAAGCGATCTCATTATCAAAAATCCAGGCTCCGCCCTGCTTTAGGGCGCGGCCCTCTCCTTTTTTCAGTGTTACAACTGCGTTACTCAAAAGTTTTTCCTCCTTAAAACAATATAGTTAGTCATGTCTAATCATAGACAAGTGTGTTTTGCTTGCATTCTCAAAACCGCGCTTCCAACGCTTTTTGCCCATCTTTCGACGCTCCCTCCGTGTGTTCTGGTGGATAGATTTTCATGCAAGTATGAAATCTGTCCACCAGAACACACGAGTGAACTATAACATCAGATTCCTCTTCCGTCAAACTCCGGAATGAAGCTCTCCTCGGCCACCGGGCCTTCCTGTAAAAAGGCGTTGGTGACGCCGAGGGAAAACGTATAGTCCAGCAGACGCTCATACTCCCGCTTTGTCGTTTTCCGGTTCAGCGGACTTATGTTTTCCACCTGCGGAAGCGGCGTGTACTGGCTCATGAGGCTCAGCCAGACGGTATCGCCGTACGTCTCATAGACGTATTTTACCACAGCTTTTGCATTTTTTACAGCACCGGGCAGCAATAAATGGCGCACAATCACACCTTTTTTCATCAGACCATTCTCATCGAATACAGCCCTGCCCGTCTGGCGCACCATTTCCGCCAGCGCCCGTTTTGCTGTTTCCGGGTAATCTTCTGCCCGCGAGTACGCTTTTGCAAGGGAGGGAACCATATATTTAAAATCCGTCAGGTAAATATCGATCAGCCCATCCAGAGCCTGCAGGGCTTCCACGCTCTCATACCCACCGCAGTTATAGACAATCGGTACGGTAAGTCCCTTCTCTTTCGCCAGAAGAAGTGCTTCCCGGATCTGCAGCACGTAGTGGCTCGGCGTCACGAGATTGATGTTATTCGCATTCTGCGCCTGCAGCTCCAGAAAAATATCCGAAAGCCGCCCGATCGAAATCACTTTTCCGCTCTCCATCTCCGCAATATGATGGTTCTGACAGTAGACACACCGCAGATTGCACCCGGAAAAGAAAACCGTCCCTGACCCCGTCGTCCCGGAAATACACGGCTCCTCCCAGAAATGCAGTGCAGCCCGCGCCGCCGCAACCCCGGAGGGCGCCTTACAATATCCCGTCTTTCCATGCTCCCGGTCCGCTCCGCACTTCCGCGGACAGACCCGGCACCGGCTCATCTCCTGTTCCAAATCCAGCATCGTGTTTCTCCCTTTTCTCTTTAGAAAAAGCTGTGTCTCCGGAAAATAGTTCTTCCACAGACACAGCTTTCATATTTCTATGCGTCAATTAATATGCCAGAATTTCATATCCATCTTCTGTTACCGCAACCGTAACCTCCCACTGGGCTGACGGTGCGCCGTCCTCAGTGTAGACAGTCCAGTCGTTGTCGGAGTCGATGAAGATTTCATCGGTTCCGAGATTGATCATAGGCTCAATGGTGAATACCATGCCCGGTACGAGCAGCATTCCGGTATCGCGTCTTGTGACATAGCTGACGAACGGATCCTCGTGGAACTCCAGACCGACGCCATGGCCACCGATGTCACGGACAACTTTATAGCCCTGGCTCTGGGCAAATTCATTGATCACCGCGCCGACATTGCCAAGCCGGTTAAACGGACGTACTTCGGAGAGTCCAAGCTGTACGGCTTTTAACGTATCTTCCACCAGCTTCTTCGAAACATCATCTACATCGCCGATGCAGAACATACGGGAAGAATCGGAAAAATATCCCTTATAAATAGTAGAAACATCGACGTTGATGATGTCTCCGTCCTGCAGAATTTCCTCCTCATTCGGAATTCCATGGCATACCGCATCGTTGATGGAAGTACACACGCTCTTCGGAAATCCTTCATAATTCAGCGGTGCTGCAATTCCGCCGAGTTCTTTTGTCTTTTCTGCGACCAGACGGTCGATGTCTTCCGTACTCATGCCTGCATGAATGTTTTCGGCCACATAATCCAGAACTGCAATATTGACAAGACCGCTTTCACGAATTCCATCGATCTGATCCGGTCTTTTGATAATTTTCTTCGGCGGAATTTTCCATCCCTTTAATTTATAAGAATTGATTTTCTCATCCAGCGCCAGATGGCAGTCTTTGTACTTCTTCCCGCTGCCGCACCAGCAGGGATCATTTCTTCCAATTTTTTTCAGCATAATGTTCTATCCTCTTTCTGAACGCGGAACGACAGATCCGATTTTCTGTCCCCCGCTGAAATTCATATAACTCCTCTACTACTTTACCACACTCCGGCAAAACTGCAAGCAAAAGTTCCCAAATGAATAACTCTCTCAAAAGAGACCCTCCGCCGGATTCCGCATGCGGACGGCGTGTGCAGTAAGGTTATCATGCGTGAAAAACTTTTATATCCCGAAATACCGCTTTCCCATCCGATGCATACAGCCCGAAGCATCCGCCCGTCTGATCATACATCCGTGTTCCAAGCGCAATTTTGCCATCCACATAAGCTTCCAGAATCGTACCGTCTGCAATCACATCGACATGAAAGCTTCTTCCCGTTGATGACGGCAGCGGCCGTTCCAGTTCCACCTCATATGGGAACATCTGTCCGCCCCGTTCTGTCATGCGGACTCCGGATTTAAACTCGATCCGGCGGCGTCCAAAATCAATCAGAAGATAATAACCGACTGTAAATGTTTCCCCGACATGTACCGCAATTCCAATGCTCGGGTTATCCCCGGCTACCTCGACGTCAAAGGAAAGGCGGCTCGTTTCACCCACCGGATTCAGCAGCAGCGCACTAAAATCGTACGGTGTATCAACCTTTGCCTGATCCTTTTCCAGCTTCCACTCTCCTGTCAGCGCCTGCATCTGAAGCGGTTCTTCCCGTCCCACGGCTTCCAGCACCTGCGGAATCGGCTTCACAAAAAGGTCGCCATTCTCATCCTGCCACAGCTCATGCACCACCAGACTGCCGCCCCAGTCCCATGTATTGCAGTCTTTTCCGGGATATCCCGGCGGATCAAAATTGTGCTCGTTGACTTCTCTTGTCGGATTCCAGCCGTAAACGTATCGATGAACGCCATCACTTCCCGTCTTTGCCGCATAAAAAGCACGCGTGTCGAACGTATCAATTTCCGGCGTCTGCCACGGTCCATACGGACTTCTGCTCTTCCGGTACATCGTCTGATAGCGGTCCGCATACGAAGAAAAGACGAGATAATACCAGTCTCCCATCCGGAAAAAGTCAGGGCACTCAAACGCACACTGTGCATTCATCGGAGCATAGAACGGCTCGCAATAGTCCCAGTGATGCAGATCCTTCGATTTGCACAGACCCACACAGCCTCTCCTCGTCGTTTTTCCTTTTTTCTGCGCCGCAAAAATCATCCACCAGCAGTTTTCCTCCTCACTCCAGAAAACAAACGGATCCCTCCAGTGGATCGGCTCATAGATCACATCATCCGATGCGAAGCGGTCCTCCGGGATTTCCGTCCACACATCCAGATCGGTGCTGACGGCGTGATTCATGTAGTTCTTCTCTGGCAACTTCTGAAAGGTACAGTAAAACATGTGATACAGGCCATCCACTTTGATCACAGAACCCGTGCCGCCCACAATTTTTGTATCATGCTCCGTATAATGAATATGATCCGTTGTGCTCAGCATCACCCAGCTGTCCTGATGCTGTTCATCCCGGTTCGCACGGTAATTGCGAAGATAAAACGGTTTAAAAACACCATTGTCGTAATAGGGGATCACATCACCCAGCACTGCCTTTTCCGGTCGAAAATAAAGACTCATCCGCTCACCCTCCCATCGTTATCAATTGAATATTTTCAAAGCGCACCTTTCCGTCAGATACAGCAAGACCAAACTTCCGGTCGTGCAAGTCATACGCGCGCACACTGAGAGCCGTTGTTCCGCCCACATAGACTTCCATCACAGACTCATCGATATAAATTTCCATGGAATACGTTTTCCCCGGAATCAGTTCCAGCGGCCGCTCCAGCTCGACATCGTACTGGAACGTCCATCCGCCCTGCTCATGCATACGGATTGCGCTCTTGTACTCCAGACGCTGCCGCTTCGGATCTAAGTAGAAATAGTAGCCTCTCGCAAACTCCTCATCCACCTGCAGTGCCACGGCAAAGCGCTCCGTTCCTTCAGAAAACGTGAAATCAAGTGCCAGACAGCCCTGATGCGGAACGTCGTTTTCACTGAGTGCAGACGCATAAGCATACGGCGTATCAACAACGGCAGATGTTTCACCAATCTCCCACGCGCCGTTCATCGGTGCCCACTTTACGTCATTTTGAATGCTCAGAACCTCTTTCAGCGCCGGATTTGGTCTTACCGCCAGTGTGCCGTCCTCCCGTGCATAAATTTCATGCGGAATCAGCGTACCGCCCCAGTCATATGTTTTGTAATCGTATCCCTCGTGGTTCGGATCCGGGTCGAAATTCCAGGTATTCTGTGTCCTTGTCGGATTCCAGCCGAACAGATACCGGTGGTTTCCATCCCCGCAGCTTTTTGCCGCGTAGAACGCACGACCGTCAAAGGAATCTGTTTTCGGGCGTTTCCACGGTCCATGGCAGGAACGGCTCATGCGGTAAATGGTCTGGAAACGGTCTGTGAACTGTGAAAAGATCAGATACCACCAGCCGTTTTCGTAAAACATGTCCGGGCACTCGTACGCAGCCATGCTCGCATGCGGTGCATACAGCGGCTCACAGCACTCCCAGTGGTGAAGATCGGCAGATTTACATAAGCCTACACAGCCGCGGCGGCCTGTTTTTCCCTGGCTCTGCGCGCACAGCAGCATCCACCAGCAGTTTTCTTCCTCATTCCAGAACACGTATGGATCGCGCCAGTCGGTCGGCAGATAGATCGTTTCGTCCGGTCCGAATGTTTCTTCTTCGTGTTTCGTCCAACTGTCCAGATCACGGCTCGTCGCGTGGCAGACGTACTGCCGCTGCGGATTCTGTTCAAAGACGCAGTAATATAAATGGTAAATCCCATCTGCCTTGATGACAGATCCCGTTCCTCCCAGAATCCCAATCGCCGTCTCCGGCCCGTAATGCACCATATCTTTTGTGTTTAGCAGATGCCAGCCGTCTTTCCTGTCGCTGCCGAAATATGGATTCCAGTTTTTCAGATAAAAAAGGTGGAATTTCCCATCTTCATAATAAGGAATCACATCGCCGACACGGGCATGCTGCGGGGTATAAAATAACTGCATATTTTTTCTTCTCCTTTCTGTTTTTCTGCGGTTTTTCCCGCTTTTTCGTACTCTTTTTCCGATGCTTTTATTATACTTTTTTCCCTGTAAAATTACAATTAAAATCAGGTATATTTGCCCCGATTTCCGGCAATACTTTTTCATGAAACCACCAAAGAAAGTAAGAAAGGAAGATGCACGATGAGTGGAGATGCAGAGCTTTTAAACTTTATTTACCAGAACTCCCAGATGGGTGTCGACACGATCCGGCAGCTCATTGGAGTCGTTGAGGACAAAGACTTAAAAGAACATCTGAAAACCCAGTTTCAGGGCTATGAAGAATTTCATCAGGCGGCAAAGGAGCTGCTGAATGAGCACGGCTACGATGAAAAAGGCCTTGGTATAGTGGAAAAAGCACGCACGTATTTTATGATAAACCTGCAGACTATGACGGATCCGTCCGCCTCACACATTGCCAGCATGCTGATTACCGGAAGCAGCATGGGCATCGTCGAGGCAATCCAGAAGTACCGCCAGTATGAGGACGCGGATCCCAAAATCCGGGATCTGATGGATAAGCTGCGAAAATTTGAAGAACACAACATGGAAAAATTAAAAGATTTCTTATGAAAATCATATTCAGCCAAACTACCCGCATCTGCAGATCCTGCGAGTGGCAGCTTCTTTCGGATGCAAAGGAATCGAGAAACGATCCGGTACCGGCACAAAACAGTGCCGCACCGGATTTTGAGTTGTTTTGACCGTTTTACAAACTTTACATACATTTAACACAAAACTGTTTTTAGATGTGTTATCTTCTAAATGTAGGTTTTTTCTCGAGTAAGACCTGCAAAACGTGTATCTATTGTTAAAACCACGAAAAGAAAAAGAAAATTACGTAAAGGGAGAAATTATGGACATTTTTGGAGTGTTATCCTTTGTCGGTGGCCTTGCCATGTTCTTATACGGCATGAGTGCCATGGGCGATGGCCTGACCAAACTTTCCGGCGGTAAACTGGAATACCTGCTGGAAAAGCTGACCTCAAAGCGGATTATGGCAGTTCTTTTAGGTGCCGGTGTTACCGCAGTTATCCAGTCCTCTTCTGCAACTACTGTTATGGTTGTCGGATTCGTAAACTCCGGCATCATGAAGCTGAACCAGGCAGTCGGCATCATTATGGGTGCCAATATCGGTACCACCATCACTTCCTGGATCTTAAGTCTTACCGGCATTCAGGGCGACAATGTATTCATTAAAATGCTGAACCCGTCGTCCTTTTCCCCCATTCTTGCAATCATCGGCGTTTTTATGCTGATGCTGGCAAAGAGCGATAAAAAGAAAAATGTCGGTACTCTGTTAACCGGTTTTTCCATTCTGATGTTTGGTATGCACACCATGAGCAGCGCTGTATCACCGCTCGCAGATGTACCGGAATTCACGGGACTTCTCGTAAAATTCTCAATTCCGGTGCTCGGTGTTCTTGCCGGAACCATTCTGACCGCCGTGATCCAGAGTTCCTCTGCTTCTGTCGGTATTCTCCAGGCACTCTGCGCAACTGGTTCCGTCAGCTACGCCGTAGCGATCCCGATCATCATGGGACAGAATATCGGTACATGTATCACCGCATTGCTCTCCTCCATCGGTACAAGCCGCAATGCACGCCGTACCGCAATGGTTCACCTTTATTTTAATATCATCGGTACTGTTCTTTTCCTGGTTCTCTTCTATGGAATCAATGCCTTTGTACATTTTCCATTCCTGGAAACCTCGGCAAATGCAGCCGGCATCGCAATCGTTCACTCCGGCTTCAATATTTTTGCAACACTAATCCTGTTCCCGTTTGCAGACGGACTGGTCAAACTTGCGAAACTGACCATTCCGGACGGACCGGAAGAAAAAGCAGACGAAGCTGTTCAGATGCTCGATACCCGTTTCCTCGACAGCCCGGCTTTTGCTCTGCAGCAGTGTAAAGTTGCAGCCGCAAAAATGGCAGAACTGACCGAAACCGGTCTTGTTACTTCTGTTGACCTGATGGCCTCCTACAACGAGGCGGATGCGGAAAATGTAGATATTCTTGAGAAAAAGGTGGATCATTTTGAAGATGCCCTCGGCACATATCTGGTGAAGCTTTCCAGTGAAAAGCTTTCCCCGAAGGACAGCCAGACACTTTCCATGATCCTGCACTGCATCGGCGATTTCGAACGAATTTCCGATCACACCGTCAACATCATGAAAGCTGCAAGAGAGATGCATGACAAGAACCTGCAGTTCTCTTCTGACGGAGCCGCAGAGCTTGCTGTTTATGGAAAAGCAGTCAAAGATATTGTCAGCCTGACCTTCTCCGTTTTCAACAATGAGGATGTAAAAAAAGCAAATGAAGTGGAACCACTCGAGCAGGTGATTGACAGCCTGAATTCCAGCCTGAAGAACCACCACATCGAACGGCTCCAGAGTGGAAAATGCACGATCGAGCTTGGTTTTATCCTTTCCGATGTGATGACCGACTTCGAACGGATTTCCGACCACTGCTCCAACATTGCCGTCTGCGTCAGCCAGATCCACAGCGGATCGTTTGATACACACGAATATCTGCATGCGCTGAAGAAAGAAGAAGAGTTTGAGTCAGAGTACAAAGAACTGAAAAAACAGTATCAGCTGCCAACGCTGAAAGCCTAAAAACAGACTGTACTGTAACCATAAGCTGTACAACCGGGAATTTTTATGGTAAGAATCTTCCCTTCCTTAGGCTGTCACTGTTTTGTTTTATTACCATATCACAGATGCATTACTCAATCTACTATTTTTCTCTGAATTTTTCCAAAAAATACCGACTGCCCATCAATATTGATATATTCTACATTGGCAGTCGGTATTTCTATTTCATTCTATTCTTTTCTTTATACCACCTGATCCTTCGCAATAAATACCGGGAAGGAATCGGTTCCTTTGAGCTGTTTTCCCTCAGATACCGTAACGTATTTATCAGAAACAACGTACTCAATCTCAGCGCCTGCTTCAATCACGGTATCCTGCATCAGAATGCAGTTCTTTACTTTTGCTCCCTTGGCTACCTTGACACCACGGAACAAAATGCTGTTTTCGATTTCGCCTTCGATCACACAGCCGTCTGCTACCATCACGTTTTTCGCTTTTGATCCGTTGATATAACGGGTCGGATTGTCGTCGCGGACTTTGGTATAAATCGGGTTTCCCAAGAAGAGGCTATCCAGATTTTCATCTTTTAAAAGCTTCATGTTCTCATCGAAATAACTCTTCATATCGTCGATTCTTGCCTGATAACCGGTAAACTCATATCCCTGAATGTTCAGTTTCTCAGTTTGGGGTGCCAGGACATCACGCTCAAAGAATTTATTTCCAAGGACAAAGCCTTTTTTGATTTCGTCGATCAGAAGCTGACGCTCCATCACGTAGATATTCATCGATACATTCTGTACTCCGTTTTCCTCCGAGTTTACAAAGATCTTGCTGATCTTCTGTCCTGCCATGGAGAAGGTGTAGTGCAGATAATTGGTTTTCTCGTAAGAGCTTCTGACGCCTTCCGGAATCGGCTGCTTGGTATAAGCTGCAGTAACATCTGCGCCGCTTTCGATATGCTGATTCAGCATCTCTTTGAAATCAAAATTGCAGGCAATGTTGGTGTCCGCCATAACAACGTATTTTTCTTTCTGCCATTTCAGGAAATCGAGAACATTTGCCAGTGCTTCCACTCTTCCGGAATACACCTGAATCTTCTTCTCAGAATAAGGCGGAACAATATTTAAACCGCCTTTTTTTCTGGCAAGATCCCACTCACGTCCGGAGCCGAGATGATCCATCAGCGAATGGTAATTTTTGCGGACGATAATGGATACATTTCCGATTCCGCAGTTTACCATGCTGGATAAAATAAAGTCCACCATGCGGTAACGGCTGGCAAAAGGAATGGAGGCCATCAGACGCTCGTTTACCAGATCCGGTACCTGCTCATCATAGCTGTTTGGGAAAATGATGCCCAGTGCATCTGCATTTGCGTTTACCATTCTTCTTCACCATCCTTTACATTTGCATTTACCATTGCATTTGGTCCTACTTTGGCACGCTCACCGATATGGATTCCGGATCCGATGGTGGCAACACCTTTTTCACCGTCATGCGGCATTTCTCCTACCACGGCATTCTGGCCAATCACAACGTTTTCCGCAACGATACAGTGTTTCACGACTGCTCCGGATTCGATCACGGTTCCTCCCATGATAACGGCATCTTCTACTTCTGCGCCCTCTGCAACCTTTACGCCGGAGAACAGAATCGAGCGTTTGACATGGCCTGCAATACGGCAGCCATCGGTGATCATACAGTTTTCCACAACAGCGGTTTCGGTGATCTTATGGCCTGTTTTTCCGCTGTTTCGGCTGTAAATCTTCCAGTCATTGTCAAACAGGTTGATTCCGCTGTGTTCCGGATCGAGGATTTCCATATTTGCCTCCCACAAAGAGGAGATGGTTCCTACATCTTTCCAGTATCCGCTGAAGTGATAAGCGTACATATTGCGTCCGTCTTTTAAAAGATTCGGGATGATGTTGTTTCCGAAATCGTTCGAAGAATTCGGGTCTGCCTCGTCCTCAATCAGATATTTTTTCAGGATATCCCAGTTGAAAATGTAGATACCCATGGATGCCAGATTGGATTTCGGCTGTTTTGGTTTTTCCTGGAACTCGGTGATTTTGTCATTTTCATCTGCTACCATAAGTCCGAAACGGGATGCCTCCTCCCACGGCACTTCCATAACCGCAACGCTGAATTCTGCGCCCTTTTCCTTATGGAAGCGTAGGAAATCACTGTAGTCCTGTTTGCAGATCTGGTCTCCGGAAAGGATGATGACGTACTCCGGATCGTAGCTCTCGATGAATGGAATGTTCTGGTAGATGGCATTCGCAGTTCCTTTATACCAGTCAGAACCTGAGGCTTTCTGATAAGGAGGCAGCACGTGAACACCTCCATGGAGGCGGTCCAGATCCCACGGCTGGCCGTTTCCTATGTACTCATTTAACACCATTGGCTGATACTGTGTCAGAATACCTACGGTATCAATTCCGGAATTTACGCAGTTAGAAAGCGGGAAATCGATGATTCTATATTTTCCACCAAATGGAACTGCCGGTTTTGCAAGCTTCTCGGTCAGCGCATAAAGGCGAGATCCCTGACCTCCGGCAAGAAGCATTGCTATCATTTCTTTTGCCATAATCTATCCCCCTGTTTTAATAGATGCATTCATTATAACACACTATTTGCTCTATGGACAATCTTTTTGTGCATTTTTCACTATTTTTTATTTTTTTACCGATTTTATTCTGTGTTTTTCTCCAGTTTTACAGTTCTTTCGTGAGCTTTTTACATTTTCTGCCAGCACCTGACATGGAACCTCAATCCGATCAAAAAAGGTCCTCATTTGACGATACAAAAAGCAGCCCCGCAAAGCCTTATGGTAAAGGTCTGCGGGGCTGCTTCTATGTTTTTTTGATTTTTTATGCTTTTGTAACGGTAACCGCCTCCGCGAGATCGAACTGGTCACCATACGGTTTACAGTCATCATAGGCGAGGGACTGCAGAACAACATTCAGAATACGGTACGCACAGGTCTGAAGCTGTCCAAGCGGCAGAGTTCCGTCTGCAACAGATGCTACAATTTCCTGACGGTTTCCTTGCTGGCCAGGCATCTGCAGATCGTTTCCTGCAAGAACACACTCTCTTGAAGTGGAATGTCCATATTTCAGGTTATATTTGTAAGCGAACAATCCGCTCATGTCCTCTGAGGTTCCCCAGTCGGTCATGACATAGCCTGCGAAGCCCCACTCATCTCTTGCTGCTGCCGTCAGAAGGTCGTGGCTGTTGGCAGTATGCACACCGTTTACCAGGTTGTAGGAAGACATAATCGTCATCGGCTGTGCCGTCTTGACTGCGATTTCAAAGCCCTTCAGATAGATTTCACGCATTGCACGCTCGCTGATATGCTCATTGACGTACATACGGTTGTCTTCCTGGTTGTTGGCTGCAAAGTGCTTGATACTGGTTCCGATTCCGGCATGGGACTGGATTCCTCTGGTATCGGCTGCTGCACACAGAC
>OGRL01000581.1_pt1 | contig 31148 bp, 20 predicted proteins | sample 1553481 | NCBI WGS metagenome assembly OGRL01 (sample SAMEA2580036, study PRJEB22360) | human gut metagenome
GGGGGGTCAACTTACTTGACTGTTGACAAAAGTGGTATAAAACTAATCTAAAGTAGTCTATTAGTTTAGTAGACATACGAGGGATTGCTATGGAAGCGATTACATCTCTTAATACCAAAATATCTGTCACGGACAAGGAGTTGTTCGTGAAAACAACTGAAGCTCTTGGTTTGACGCCCTCTGGCGCCATCAAAATCTTTGTCCGTATGTTTAACCAGTGCGGGGGTTTTCCATTTGAGGTTCGTACGGTCCCGTTAGTGAACTACAACAATCCGAACATCCTCAAGCCGGAAATCCGCAACGGAAACGTTGTGTTGCCCGCCTCGTGGCGTGAAGACGACGACTACGATCATGACGATGCGAAGTGAAACAACACCTCAGCCTTATAAAGTCTGGCGCATTCCATTTGCCTTTGACGATCAACCAGATGTTTTCAAGTTCCGCCCCGTCATCTTCGGCGGCATAGGTCAAGGCGGCGTGCAACTTATGCTTTTGTCTGTCAAGGTCACAACGCATCCACCTAAACAGGGTATTGAAGGAGAGAAATCCCATTGCTCGACTGGCAGGCTGCCGGCTTAAGCAACCCCTCCACGGCTCGTTGCAGTAAAACGATTTTGGCGCCTTTGTCGGTGTTGGTCGGCCAACGCAAATATGGAAAACTATCGCAAAAAGACCAATTAGCGGTGCGAGCTGCCTTAGAAAAAGCTGATTTCACCCAACCCGGATTCCCCGTAGAGGTGCATTAATTCTTTGCTCGATTTTCGTTGTTGTTTTCAGCATCAACGCCTGTGCCGAAAACTTGGCGTAAATAGGGAAACCCGCCGAATCCAAAATACGGAGGGTTTCATTGTTATTAACGAGTGACTATGAAGCCCAAACTCCCGAAGACTAGCTCCGGGAGCTCCTGATCTGACGCATAGTCGACCTATTTATTCTTCCTAATCCCTGGTCTTTCTCTATGTACACGGATGCTGATGGGCGTACCTATGTCTACGTCTATCGCAATCGCTGGGATCCGGAAAAGAAACAGTCACGCATTGAGAAACGATGCCATGTCGGGCGTTTGGATCCGCAAACTGGGCAGGTCCATCTCGGGCGCAAATTCCTCACGAATAACCCGGAATACGCCGGCAAGTTTTGGCTTTACGACAATAATCAGCTCATTGAACAAGAGCCGTTTGAGCAGCCGAATACGGACAACGAACCGTTTGCCCAACAATTCTTTGACGAAGGCCTTCATACAGCTGCGTTATCTGAAAGTCAATAAACCAACTGATCGCAACGGTTGGAAAACAAAAGAGATCCCGAAGAAAATCCGAGATCTCTTTACCCTGCTAGGTTTGCCCTTGCCCCCGCGGGTGTTCCGGGACTAGGTGCATCCCCGGGAGTTGAGGTTCAGAATACAGATGGCAATCCAAAAGAATTGAATACATTTTAATGAATGTATATTAACTGCCCGCCATTAACCTTAAATAAGGTTCCCCGCAGCCTGACGACCTAACAATCGAAAACCGCCTGCACCGAAATGCAAGCGGTCCCGAAAAGTCTGCGCTTCTACAGCAGCAGCGCAGACTCAATTACTTTTGGGCAATCGTCCGATTAGAAAACCGGGATCACGCCGCCCTTGTACTTTTCTTCAATGAACTTCTTCACTTCAGGAGACGTAATGGCTGCCTTGAGTTTCTGGAACTCGGGCTTTGCTTCATCACCGTCGCGAACGACTACAACGTTGCCGAAGGGTGAGGACTTCGCTTCAAGCGCGATGGAATCATGCGCAGGATTGAGGCCGGCCTGAAGTGCATAGTTGGCATTAATCACAGCTGCAGCCACATCATCGAGCGAACGCGGGAGCTGAGCCGGTTCAAGCTCATAGAAAGAAAGCTTCTTGGGATTCTCAACGATGTCCACCGTCGTCGCAAGGAGCGTCGCATCTTTCTTCAGCTTGATGAGACCGGCGTTTTCAAGAACCTTGAGCGCACGGCCTTCATTGGTCGGGTCGGACGGTACGGCAATGCGAGAGCCAGCCGGGATATCGGCCACGTTCTTAAACTTCTTTGAATAAACGGCCATCGGTTCAAGATGAACGGAGACGAGGATCTTGAACTTAAAGTTGTGCTGCTTCACAAACTCTTCAAGATAAGGAATCGTCTGGAAGTAGTTGGCATCCAAGTCCTTCGAATCCAAAGCGAGATTGGGCTGAACGTAATCGTTAAATTCAACCACTTCAAGCTTTACGCCCTCTTTTTCAAGCTGAGGTTTGATGAAGTTGACGATGTCCGCATGGGGCACTGGCGTCACACCGATACGGATGACTTTATCAGCAGCGGCAGCGCCGGCTGAAAAACCGAACGCAAGAACAGCTGCGGCAGCAGCGCCGGTAAAAGTACGCGTAATGAGATTGGCAATCGACATTTGAGGTTCCTTTGAATTTGTTTCCTGCAGACTTTCGACAGATCGGCATCACGAAACTGTCAATGTTCTGCAGTCATTTGCATTTTGAATTTGACCGCTGGTTCATTCTGCAGTCCGGGTGATGACACCCATTCGGTCGACTGAGAAAACCTTTCTCGGAGCTGCGGTTGCCGGGACCCCTCGGGCGGCGAACAGCTCTCTTCTTTAACTCCGCAGGCGCGGAATCTGTTTTTAACGGTCTTTATGTCCTGTCCTTGGCTTTTTAAACCGGGACCGTACCCCTCGGGCGCGTCGGGCATGGGTTCATACTAGCCTCGCAAAAGACAAATTGGGGGTGTGATGCCAATATCACACCCCCATTTTGAAAACTCTCCTGCGGTATTACCAGCCGAGGTTCGGCTTTCTTCGTAGACAGCTGACGCGGCTTTAAAGCACTGCGCCTTCCGCCTCTTCTCCTTTTACGGGTTTAAGCACCTTCACGAACCAGTTAACCACCCGTTCGATGACGGGTTTTTGGAACCAAGGGAGATCACCGTGCTGAGCGTTGTCAACTAAAACATATTCAGCATCAACGTTCTTTGCCTTCAGTGCGCGGAAGAGCTTTGCGCTCTGCGTCGGGCTCACGAGCGGATCCTGCGCGCCGTGGAGGATGAGGAACGGAGGCTCTGATCCGTCAACGTGACCCAATGGGCTGGCGGCCAACGCAGCCTTCCGGTCAGCCATGATCGAAGCTCCCGGATAGGTTCTGAAAGCAGGACCGTTCACCAACAGCGCCTCAGTAGATGCAGGCGATTCATGCACCTTATCAATTTCAGGACCAAAACCCTCGCCAATCGTCGTCAGATCTGACAAGCCATAAATGGTGACTGCCGCCTGAACATCGGACGAAAAATTAAGCCAATCGCCTTTATCAAACTGTTTTTCTCCGTTGGTGACGCCGGTCATCTGCGAGAGGTAGCCGCCGGCAGAATCCCCCAAAACACCGATTCGATCCGGATCGACGCCGTATTCTTCTGCATGTGCACGCAGGTAGCGCACTGCTGACTTAGCATCCTCAAGAATAGCGGGAAACTTATCGGGCACCACGCGGTATTCCGCTGCAGCTACAACAAACCCTGCGTTGGCAAGCGCGCGCCGCATTTCAGAAAACTTTTCATGGTCCGCCGATGTGAAGCCGCCGCCCGGGAAATAGATCACCGCCGGCTTCTTCACCTTTGTGCGGGGAATTTCAAGCGTCATACGAAGCTGGCGAATGGCGCGGGTCGACTTAATCTGAGAATAAATAACACCGGAAATCATGTCGATGCGCGGGGCTTTCCCTTCAACATGGATGACCTCGGCACCTTCGGTCCAGCCAACCAGTTTCGCGGAGTCTGCATTCGCGGCCATTACTGAAGAGGCAGCGATCGTCAATGCCGAGAGACCGAGAACAGCAGCTGCGGCAGTCTGAAAAACTTTCTTCATGGTTCGTTTAATCCTGATTATTGTTCTAAAAAAAAGCTTGAATTGTTGCGAAAACCATCAGCCGCACCTCGCTGCAGAAAACTGGCCTCTCAAGCGGGCAACAGCAATGAACGGTCCAACGTCCCGAAATCATGCACAGCAACAGAGCTGTGCCGCTACGACCCGGGGGATGAGGCTAAGCCGAAATCAAAATTCCAAATGTCGTCCAGTCAACACTTCCAGAATGGAATCTTTTTCGAGCACTGAAAGCGGCACAGGCGGCTTTGGTTCATCAAGATGGTCACCGAGCATCTTCTGATACCAGTTGACGTCGTGCCATGCTCCGTTCTTAAAGCCCGCCTGAAGATAGGTGCCGACGAGTTTGAATCCCATACGCTTATGCAGCCGATCACTAGGAGGATTGGGAGACGTTACACAACCGAAAACAGACAAGACCCCCTGAGCCTTAAGAAGCGTCATCAGGCGGCTGTAGAGCCCCCCGCCTAAACCGCAGCCCACTGCGCTCTTGGCGAGATAAACCGAAAGCTCAGCGTTCCATTGATACGCCGCTCGTTCCATATGCCGATGGGCATAGGCATAGCCCATGCAGCGCCCATCCTCTTCGGCGACAATGTAGGGATAAAAGCCGGTAATGGTGCGAATGCGTTCGGCAAATTCTTCTGTTGTCGGCAGCGTGTATTCAAACGTAATCGTTGAATGAATATATTCGGAGTAAATCTGCAAAAGCGCAGGAGCATCTTCCGGCATAGCCAGGCGATAGTGCATGAGGACACCTTAAAGAAAACAAACATGCAGCTTTTGAGTTTATCCGGTGCTGCAAGGCTCATCCTTAGACAATGTCCTCAAGTCTGTGAGCTGCGGCTCAAGGATATGCGGCATGATCAGGCAGATTTCTTCCGGCTGAGGTATGTTTAGCGTCTCAAATGTCACCCGTACTCTTTGCATGGCTAAACGTAAGACCACCCCGCTTGACGACGCCGCTACTGATTCGATTTTTGATGTTTTAGGCACGACGCCCGACGAGGCTGCTTCATCCTCGGAATCATCATCAGTGCCGTCTGAAACTGCAAGGCGCTCACTGGAACCCTTGCCCTTACGCTCAGTTTTGCCGCCGGCAAACTCAAAAAGCCCTGCTCGAAACACAAAAGCCGACACAGCTCCTGAGACCCCAAAGGCACCGAAGCCTACAAAATCGAGCAAGCCGCCGAAGACGCCGCAGCTGGAAAAGTCCATCAAAGAAGAAGCGCTCGCGCTCTTTCAAAAAGGCCTGACGATTGAGGAAGTTGCCCGTGAGCTGATGCTTCCGCCTTCGGCAGTACGCGACTGGGAAGCGCTTTATCAAGACGGAAAGCTCACGAAATTCGGCAAAGCACGCATTGCCGCCGATGAACGTGAAAAGCAAGAACCTACGCTCTTTTTTAAAGCGAAATAACGCTCCCGCGGCCGCGCAAGCGCGCTGAGCTTATGCGCAGCACCATCTTGTCAATCACGCTTCAATCGGCGTTTTCTCCACCTTGCGGAATCCCCCGCGTTCACGCCAGGCTTCAATCCAGCCCGTCAGCTGCACCGTATCATCCATATCCGCTTCAAGCCGCCAAGCGCCGTCTTCGAGCTGCTGAAGCGTTTGGGTCGGATTGAATGGCGTTTCGCTTAAATTCACGGCCGTCTCTGGGTTGGTGAATTCAATCAGCAAATGAATCTTGCCGCCGTTCGAATAGTTAAAGTGGCGGGATGCAACATATTGAGAAAGTGAAAAGTCCTGCGGCCTGACGGACGGGAAGGCGGTCACCTCTGCCTCGTCCATGCGGTGAAGCGCCAAGTGACGAATATTGTTATAGCCCTCAAATTGGCAGATGAGATAAAGGCGCTGCACCTGCTGCACTAAGCCAAGCGGAGAAACCACGGCTTCGTTCTCCTCTCCGCGGCTATTATGGAATTTCACGCGAAGCTTGGAATCACGATAGAGCGCTTCACTCACGGCATTAAAGATGCGCGGTTTAATTTTGGGCGGCATCATCGGCACCGTATCCGAAACGAATGCCACTTTCTGCAGCCATTCCCGTGTTTTAGCGCTTTTGCCGTTTTCATTGAGCGCCGTTTTGGATGCACTGAAAAGCGGTTCCATTGCTTCCGTAATACAGGGCGGCAGCTGGTACTTGAGACGTTCCTGGCACAAGCGCAGAAGCAGACTCTCCTGCGGCGTGAGCGAACTTTCGTCAAGTGTGGAATCGGGTGCATTTCGGCGGTAGCCGTATGGTTTTCCGCGGCGGTCCACTTCAATATGAAAAGCTTCGCACTCCACTAGAGCAACCAAAAAGCGCTGAAGACGACGGGGCATCAAATCGATGCCCTCGGCAGCTAGCCCCTTGCGAATCTCAGTCGACGACACCCAACGATTCTTCGGAATGCGCTGCAGAACTGCAATCAGGAGGAGCACTTCGTTAATCGTTGATTGAGACTCTGCTTGATAGGACATAACCCGGCCCCTTTGCTCTGGTGGATGCTGACTGATGAATTTTAACCAAAGCTTAGTTGAGCAAAAGATCTCAATGTGAGTTTTAACTAGATTCACGAAGGCCTGGATCTGTCAGCGTTCAGCATCACGAATCAAATTCTTCGCGCGCGGCCGGCAGCAGTTCCCGCATGCTCAGCCGCTTAAACTTAGTTAGTTATACTCAATCGAATATTCCATCCGCTGTGCAGAGCACTGTTCCTTCTTTTTTAAGCAGCGAGGTCTGCAGTCCAACGTCCTTTATTGCTCCTCAGCAGCCTCAGCGCCTGCATCGAGGCAATCGCCGATTCTTTCAGCATTTGCCTTTATCAGGCCCCTCAGCCAAGCCATTGCAGGATCACGGTCAACGCGTTCGTGCCAAATGAGCCGTGCCCAGAAGGTCTCCCGTCCTCGGCCAAGCTCCGTTTGCGGATGAAGCGGCATGACCGCAATCCGGTCTTCAGACTCGAAAAGCCGCGCAGTAAGGAGCGGCAGAACCGCTACACAGTCGGTTTCTTCCAAAATGCCGGGCACAACTAAAAAGAAAGGAACTGCAATCGCCCGGTCGAAAAGCTCCTCGCCCACGACCGTTTTTTCGTCCATCGAATAAATCTCATACTGGCTGTTGCCGCGATTGGATACCTGAATCTTTCGGCAGCGGTTCACATCCTTCCAAGGGATCCGGCCGGTTTCGCGCCATTTCAGCGCAATCGGATGGTCCTGCCGCGTACAAAGCGCATAGCCCATCCGAATGAGTTTGAGCTCATGCATCCCTGCGGGGAGCTTGCGGCTCGAAGGATAGATGGCAGCATCAATTTCCCCGGATTCTAATTTTTCAAAGAGGTGATCATCGATTTGGACGAATTCCAAACCGGCACGCGGCGCAGCTTCCAAAAATCGCTTCACGAATCCCCGCATTACAGCGTACACCGCATTGTCAACGACTCCGATTCGAAATGAACGCTCAAGATCGGCAGGGCGAAAAACGTCGGGCTTCACAAGCGCTCCCGCAGCACCAAGCAGTTTACGAACTTCAGGTTCGAGTTCAAAAGCTCGCTGCGTCGGGATCAAATGCGGAGATGACCGCAGAAAGAGCGGATCGTCAAAAACATCACGGAGCATCTTCAGCACGCGGGAAGCCGTCGAAAGACTGATGCCTTGAGCCTTCGCCGATTCCGTGAGGCTCTTTTCCTCCACTAGCCGCAGGAAGAACATCAAGTCGCCCAAGGAAAGCTCAGTCCATTTGGGATTTGCGAAAGAACCATTGCTCAGCATCTGCAAATTGATCTCGGAAAATCGGCATTTCGTCGAAATGAGCAGCCTCGTAAACTACTCTTCGCCTTATGGGGAAACAAGCGGCCCGCAAGGATTTCGACCAATCCGCCGCCGGCCTTTCCCCCCAAAGCCACACAAAAAGGAAACAGTAATGAAGTTCAAGTCTACCGTCATTGCGGCCAGCGTTCTCGCGGGCATCATGAGTCTCTCGGCCGGCGCTTATGCCATGGGCGGCGCTTCCGGCGCGCATGTCAACTATCCGACGACCGGCAAGATTGGCGCCGTCATGATGAATCCGTACGGCATTGCACCGCTAACGGCAGTGATTCGCAACGGCGGCTATTCCCTTTCCGACATCTCGGTGCGCATCGTCCCGAAGGACGGCGGCCAGGAAATCACCTATACGGTGAGCGACGCCAAGGCCCGCACGCATGGCGGCATTCCGATCTTCGGTCTCTATGCCGGCTACCGCAATACGGTTGAGGTTTCCTACACCAAGACCACCGAAGGCAAGAGCGAACGGGTTGAAAAAGAGGTTTATCGCATTTATGCCGGTCCTGCCAATATTGCTACTGCGGGCTACGCCGGCGTGACTTCAGTCTTCCCGGTGGCTGAAGTCAAAAAGGTTGATCCTGCGTTCAGCGACCGCCTCTACCTCATCAACAACATGATCGCGGCAACGCCGAACACGACCCGCGCGGTCTGGAACAACCCGATGGGCGGCGCACTCGAATGGAACCGTTATCCGCAGAACGCCATCTACGACACGAAGGGTGAGATCCGCTGGTACATGGAACCCTCGAAGATCTACGACCCGAACAATATCTATATGGCCGGCATCATGATGGGCTTCCGTCAGAACAATGACGGCGCGTTCACCTGGGGCTACGGCCAGCGCTACGTTAAGTACGATCTGATGGGACGAGAAATCTTCAACCGTCAGCTCCCTGACGGCTATGCCGACTTCTCGCATGCCATGGATCCGATGCAGAACGGCAATTACCTCGTGCGCGTTGCCTCTGCCGACCATGCTCGTCCCGACGGCAAGCATGTCCGCACGGTTCGCGACGTGATTATCGAAGTGGATCAGAACGGCACGGTGGTTGACGAATGGGCGCTCTGGGACATCCTTGATCCGTACCGCAACAATGTACTGAAAGCGCTCGACCAAGGCGCAGTATGCCTCAACATTGATGCGACGAAGGCCGGCCAGACGATTACTGCCGAACAGCTCGCCGAACTCGATAAGACCGACAACTTCGGCGACATCGTCGGTGCCGGCGCAGGCCGCAACTGGGCGCACGTCAACTCCGTCGACTACGACCCGACCGACGACTCCATCATCATCAGCTCCCGTCATCAGTCCGCCCTCATTAAGATCGGCCGCGACAAGCAGGTGAAGTGGATCATGGGTTCGCCCGAAGGCTGGGGTCCGAAGTTCGCTGACAAGGTGCTTAAGCCCGTCGACAAGGACGGCAAGCCCATTAAGTGCGAAGGTTCTAAGTGCGAAGGCGACTTTGACTGGACCTGGACGCAGCACACCGGCTGGCGCGTCGACTCTAAGTCTGATAAGGATGTCTTCTACCTCTCCGTTTTCGACAACGGCGATGCCCGCGGCATGGAACAGCCCGCGCTTCCTGAAATGAAGTATTCGCGTGCGGTCGTCTACAAGATCGATCAGAAGAAGATGACGGTCGAACAGATCTGGGAATACGGCAAGGAACGCGGCCACGCTTGGTACAGCCCGGTGACGTCGCTTACTGAGTACTATCAGGATAAGAATTCTGTCTTCGTCTACTCCGCCACGGCCGGCGCTCAGTTCAACTTCAAGACCGGCGCGTTTGAATCCGCTCCGAACCCCTACATTGATGAATTCAAGTGGGGTGAAAAAGAACCGGCCGTTGAAATTCAGTTTAAGAATACTTCGGGCTATCAGGCCATGCCTGTTGACCTGAAGAAGGCATTCAACTAATTCCTCTTCCTTCTTTATTTGCCGGACGGATGAAGCGTCCGTCCGGCTCTTCAAACAACTCCTTAACCGTCCGTATCAGCAGTCTGTACGGACGGATTTTTTTAGAACTTCCAACTCGCGTGGGCTTGTGTGTTATAGCCTTTGCGGACCCCAGTGTAGGCATTGAGACCAATGGAGAGGTCAAAGGTATTGGCGTAGTTCTGATACGTCCATCCAAGAGACGCAATACCCGTACTGCCTTCCAAATCAGCTTCATTCAAGACCAATGTCCCGTAACGATCCTGAGCATGTCCTTTGGCATCGGCCTTGAAGGCGTACTCATAGGTGAGCGCCGCATACGGATGCATCCTTCGGTCATACTGATACTCCATCAGAGTGCCTAACTGTCCTCGATGAGCGTTAAGCGAATTAAAGTGGAAAGTCGCGCCTGAAACCTCCGACGAGCCGGCAGCCTTGTATGACTCGCCTTCACGGCCATCATAGAAGTAATTCAGGAAGGTGCGGCTCTTCAGTTTTTTGGTCAGCTGAAATTCGCCGTAGGCGCCCGCATGAGCCCCCCAATAAGCACTGGTGCGGTCAAATTCAGCCTTCACTCCAGCAATTGGTACATCGAATTCGCTCCGAATCATCCCGCCCTTCACGTAACCCGTGAAGTGCAGCCAATCAACTGCCGCGGCACAGTTGCCGTAAATACCGACGCCGACGTAGTTATTCTTGCCGTCTCCCTTGACATGTCCTATCGGTGAAGTCGTAGGAGAACGCGCATCATATGTGCCGCGCCCCATTTCCAAGAAGGCACCGACCTCTGACTGCTGCAGTTTGAAGGCGTATCCCAGCAATCCGGACACAATTGTCTCATCCAGATCGCCGCGAACATCCAACTCGTAGCCGCCTACCCGTGCCGCGGCGAAGGGACCAGGCTGCCGAGTTCCTTTCCGAGACTTGAGCGTTGAATCAATGAGAAGCTCATCCGCAGCAAAAAGCGCTGCTGCTGAGGAAAGACTCGACAGCATCAAAACATTGGTTTGGTCGTTCACCTTGTCTTTGCTCGGCCGCCGATTCTTGATCTTCGCAATAAGCATTTGCTCTGTTTTCATCGAAAGATCGTAATCGTCTTGGGTGAGTTCACTCTTTTCGACGCGGGCTAAAGACTTAACGGATTCCACATTGAGATCCCGTTTAAGTTCACTGACGGAAGTCCCCGCTGCCAGACGATTGGTCAAATCATTTAAAGCAATGCCGTTGGAGCTATTGATCAACCGAATTTCATCGCCCGCCTTCAAATTCAATGCAGCCCCGGAAAGCGTGATGCAGCTGGACTTGCCGGCATCGGAATGAAGCAAAACAGGGGATGAACCCTTCACAGAAACAACCGCCTCGTCTGGACCGAGAGAAGACAAGAGCGCTGGGGTCAGCAGAAAGTTCAAACTTGCACCGGGTGCTGCAGAGAGTTCAGTGAGCTGAGACCGATCGGTAATATTCCAGTATGCGTTTTTATCCGCAGTACCAGAACCGACATGCATAGCAATCGTACCGTTGTCGCTTATGCGAGTATTCCCCGAAAACTGCACCAGTCCCTTTTTTGTACTGTTGATGTAAATGCGGGCATCGTTTTCTGCAGATATCTCAGACTGACTCAGCGTAACAAAGTCTTTTTGAATATCCGCTGCGGAATTGTCGATGCCTACCAAAGCTTGGGAGGCATTGGTTGTCAGTGAATCCGTCACCGTCACCTTAGCCGCATTCTTCAAATACACAGCTTGTGTAATGCCTCCGGACATTTGAATATTGGCCGCTTTCGCCGTGACATCTGCTTCGCTCGCAGCACGAATGCCGATCGCTTCAGTATTGTCACGAAAATCCATCGTCAGCTCATCCAAAACGTTAACCCTATGAAAAGCATACAGCCCATAGGCGGTCTTGGTTTTACTGACTGAAATATCAGTTTTGCCTGCAATGGAATAGTCGCGATTCGAAAGGAGCGCTAGCGCGCAGCCTCTTGCATTAGGAGCATCCTGAATAGAAATGCGTATTGGACCAGAAACCGAAATTTGCTCGGCAGGATTTTTATACTTGGATTCATCACCCTGTCCCACGTACAAAGCATCAATAAATTCCAGATTCTTCGAACCACTGCCATTTAACTGCAGACTGAGCGATTCGGCAGAGAATCTGCCGCCATGCCAGACCCTGATGCCATTCATTTTTGGATCTTGGGCTCCAGCAGTCATCGTTATGTCGGCGAATTTCGTATTCAGGGATCCGTAAGGCCGAACGTCCGCTCCAAAAGTTCGCTGCGGACTCACAGCGATTGTGGATCGATCAACGTTCATCGTAAAACCCCTAGTGAAAGTTCCCGCTCCGGACAGCACAACTCCGCGAGCTACAGACCCTTCCATCAAAGTCCTCTGTGTATCGACGCTAAGCAAAGCGCCCTCAGAAACACGTATGAAGTGTCTGTTATAGAAGTCGCTGTTGCCGTAATCTGTTGAATCATCAGATTTTTGCAGAATCAAATTGCCGCCGGAAAATGCAATACCGGCCTCCATTTCGGATTTAACAACACTTGATTTACTGCGATTATTCGTATTTTGTAAAGTCAGCGTTTCCTCGGGATCTATTTTTATCCGCACCAATTGATCTGCTCGTTTCGAACGAACCGTATTGGCATAGTCAACAGAATAATTTTTGCTTTCCTTAAATTCCGTACTTTTCTCAATGCACGGGTTTGCCGCAATAGTATTACTACCGAACACTAGGCTGACCGCCAGTGTTACAGATGAAAGATTTCCCTTTTTCATAAATCATCCTCAGGTTGAAAATTCATCAGCTCTGCCAAAAAACCTTTGCTTCAAAGCACAGAGCTGTAGGCGCTTCAGGACAAAATGAAAACGACATTCATATTTACATTGAAGACATCCATTTTCACCCTGCGCATTTTTCAATCTAACAGACAAAATCTTCCATTTTTTGACAAAAAATCAGCGTAAACCCTAAATAAAAATTCAATCACAAATTAGCAAAATAACAACAACGATAAATAAATTTAACTAAAAACACAAATTATTACGATAGATCAATATTTAGAAACTCGAATAATATCGTTAATTACGCTTTGAATATATTAAAGATCCAGATTTATCATTCTCTGGATATTCTTCAAGCTCGAACATTTTCGATTGATGAGAGGAATTTTCGATTGATGAGAGGAATTTTCTCGCGTTTAAAACCGGCATTCCTCATGGCGTGAAGAACTTCGAAAAGTGCAATGAAGCCCTTAACTGCGCCGTCATACAGATACGCAAAGATAAAATCGTCTGAACGCTGGCCGCCAATCACCGTTTAAGAGCCTTTCCGCTCTGAAGGACGGAAATTCCCTCCGGAGCCCTTACGCGTTTTTTTGGTGCTTGGGGATCTCTTCGAATGGGTTCCTCACATCTCTTGCAAGAAGGCCGGTTCGCTTGAGGAGCAGCAGACCGCTGCTCAGGATAGGCTCTTAGGAGCGACCCGCGCCTATGTTGTTATCGGCCACAACGTAGGAGCCGCACGGAAAACCGTACCTCGGACAGCAGAATCTTGCCCGAGTCAGGCCGACATCCAAGGTCGCTTGATGCTGAGAGACCTCCTCATCCTTGAGGGGCGGCCCGAAGGTGTCAGGGAAATCCGGATATATTTTTAAATTTCATGGGATGAATAAAAATATCGGCGGACTTCCCCTTTTTAGTAAGCAAGCCTCCCGTCATTCACGGCAGAAACAAAACCTCATGTTTCCTCGTTCCTCCCGCTGGGACTGTACCAGCGGGAGGATTTCGCTTTCGCCAGTGAAATCAGGAAGGAGGCAGTCATCCACACTAGGGCTTCCCGGCGATGATTCCCTCGATCTGCTCTTTAATGGCAGCAATGAGGGTACTCACTTCCATGCCGCTGCGGGCACTGATGTCGGCAATCTTCACGTGAGGCAGCATGACGCGGGCGAGCGGCGTCTGCAGGAGCTTAAATTTGGGCGAAATGCGCGCCATGCGCTCCTTGAGCGGCGGAAAATCCTTGATGAGGTCCTTTAAATAAGTCTCGGCAGTGATTTCCGGAACGGTTTTCGCTCCCTCTGATGGGGCAGCATCGGCGCTCTCCGCAGCCGGGGCTTCGGGTTCCTGGATCTGGTGCAGACGCTCGACGCTGTTTTCCCAATTTAAAAGCGTGCGGGAGCCCTGCATCTCGCGGATCTTGGTGCAGTCCTGCATCATTTCCAGCACGCCGCGGAACTTGCCCTCTGCATCGCGCACCGCGACATAGATGATGTAGATGAATTGACCGGGCTTATTGATCCAGAACTCTGCTTTGCTTTGTTCGCCGGAGCGGAACTTCTCGATGATCTCCATGACGACAAACACGCTCGTGCGCGGATGGCAGTTCTGCACCTGTCGCCCGATTACATTCTTGCTGCGCGGGAAGACGCGGTGTTTGGTGTCGCTGTAGAAACGGACGATCTCGTTTTCATCGACATAGGTGATGTCGACGGGCAAGTGCCGATAGATGAGATTGATCTGATCGAGCGTGAGGTTTCCGGTGCTGACATCAAACGTCTGCTGAGGCGAAGCTGTCTTGTGCCCGTATTTTGCAAGCAAGGCAGCCAAGTCGGCAGCCAAATCACCATCGGCTGCCTTCGCTTCCGGCGCTGCCTTGACGGGCTCGGCTTGCTGCGCGGTCTGCCCCCAGGCATAGCCGATTTCCCGATCGCCCGCCTTCATCTGCTCGAATTCTGCGGTCGGAATGAGCGCTAAGGAAGTGGGATAGAGAATCGTTTCTTCCTTGGCCATCAAGTCGCGCAGATCATCGACAATGGTCTGCTGCATGGCGATGAATTCATCGTCCTTGTCGGCATCGAGGAGCGAACGGGCCTTATTGATTTCATCGCGGATGAAGTCATCCAAGAGCCACATGGTGTCGGTCGGGCGATCAAAGCCGTGACGCTCCAAGGCCGAATAGAGCTGATTCTGCTTGCGGCTGAAGTGGATCTTGTACTTTTCCAAGCGGTCGTAGAGCTCAAGCCACTGGTTCTTGATCAGCGGGTACTGCACCAGATCCTCGATCTCCTTCAGGATCCCCCGCAGCGTATCGTTTTCTTGGTAATAGTGCGAGAGCGGATGATCGGCCGGGAGCTCCGGGCGTTTCGTGGAGAGCACGTCGCTGAAGAGATCAATCATCGCCTGAATGTCTTCCTTGCGGCATTCATCGGGATCGAGCGATTGCTGACCTTGTTCGGCCACGGCAAACTCATAGGGCTCCAAGGTGCCCAATTCTGCCTTGGCTCTCTTGCGGCCCTCTTCGAGAGTGATTTCGCCCGCGTTGTACGCGCGCTTCAATTCCATCATCGTCTGGAGCTTCTTCTCGTCAATGGATTTGCCGAGGTTCTCCCGCATTTTTTTGTTGCTATAAGTAGTCATTTTGTCCTCATCGGCCCGCCTGCTTGCCAGTCCATTGGCAACAGAGCGGAATTGAGTCTCAATTCTATTGACGGATGAAATATTGTTCCATGAATACATTTGTGCCTGAATTTGACTGGGTTTCAGGCAGCACAAAATGGGCGGACGCGGATCGTCTGCCCAGTACAAAGCAGTGTCGTCTTTGCCTCCGCGACGGGAGCCTCAGTAAGGCTCATGATGATGAATCGTGTCAAGACTCAAAAGACTGCGGATTTGAAATTCCATGGATGGGCGGTGCGTCAGTGAAAAAGCAGCGCGATAGGTTCGCGCTGCTTGGACTGAAACGGCCTCCTAAAAAACACTCCGCTCACGGACGGATCCGTTAACCGCGCGTTCAGGACGCCAAACGCGGTTGTTTCAGCAGCCCGCAGCCGCCCTGCCCGGGGTCAGAATTTCCAAGCTGCCTGCAGCTGCGCACTGATGCCGCGGCGCTTGCCGGCGTATCCGTTCATGCCGGCATCAAACTCAAAGTCTCTCGCTTCGTTCTGATACGTCCAGCCCAGGGAGACAATACCGGTGCTGCCTTCGAGATCGGTACCATCTAAAGCCAAATCACCGTATTGATCGGCGGCGCGCCCTTTTGCATCGGCCTTGAATGTGTATTCATAAGTTAACGCAATATAGGGTCGCAAGTCAGCCGTATAAGCATACTCAAACACCGACCCCAACTGTGCCCGATGCGAATTGAACGACGCAAAATGGAACTTGGCTCCAGCCACCTCAGCAGAACCAGAAGCGGTATGCATCTCACTTTCTCGGCCATCGTAGAAGTAATTCAGGAACGTACGGCTCTTAAACTTTTCCGAAGCCTGAAATTCACCATATGCACCGAGGTGAGCTCCCCAATAATTGCTGGTACGGTCAAAGTCAACTTTTACCCCTGCTAAAGGCACAGAGAATTCGTTGCGCAGCCAGCCGCCCTTGACATACCCCGTGACATGCAGCCAATCCATTGGTGTTGTGTAATTGCCATAGACGCCGAAGCCCACATAGTTGTGTTTGCCGTCGCCCTTCGTTTCTCCAACGAGAGTCGTTGCGGCTGTGCGGGTATCGTATGTTCCATGTCCCATTTCCAAGAAGGCCCCGACTTCAGAATCCCGCAGGTTGAAAGCGTAGCCGAGAAGACCTGAAGTCACTGTGGTGTCTAAAGCTCCGGCAACATCCAAATCGTATTTTCCTGCTCGTGCCGCCGCAAAGGGGCCGGTCTGACGCACACCCTGCCGAGACTTCATTGTGGAATCGATCAAAAGTTCGTCGGCAGCGTACATTGCTGCTGCTGACGCGATGCTCGACTGCATCAGCGCATTGGTCTGATCGTTAACTTTGTCAATATTCGGACGCTTGTTCTTGATAGTTGCCGTCAATAAGTAACTGCTCTTCATCGTGAGATCGTAGTCATCCTTGGTGAGGTCACTTTCTTGCACGCGAGAGAGGGATGCCATGTGCTTTACATTGAGATTGCCTTTAAGTTCATTCAAAGAAGTGCCGGCAGTCAAAAGATTATGTTCGTCATCCAAAGCCACACCAGCATAACTTTCAATAAGACGAATTTCATCACCAGCCTGCAAATTAAGACCAGCTCCTGACAACGTGATAGTGCTTGCTCCGGCAGCTGAAGCAGACGAATGCAGTATTACCGGAACCGTTCCGTAAGCCGTTATCAAAGCCTTGTTGGCCGTTAACTCAGAAAGTGCTTCGGCAGTCAAGAGGAAGTTTAAAGAAGCATTGGGAGCAATCGTGAGGGTTGAAAGCTGAGAAAGCCCAGTCACATTCCAGTAAGAATTCTCATCAGCATTTCCCGAACCAACGGTAAGGTAAAGCCCTCCAAACGTCCTGCCGACGTATTGAAATCTCGTAACACCAGTGAATTGGACTTTTCCTTTTCCCAAACTATTTATAATGACAGTTCCGTTATTCCATGCAGAAATCATCGATTCTGCTGTCGTGACGAAGTCTCTTTGTACCTCAATAATACCTTGGTCTCTTGCGTACAAGGCTTCTTGAGCATTGGTTGTAAGCGATTCTGAGATAATTGTAATTGAATCATCTCTCGTCCAAACAGCAGTGGACTTTCCTCCTTCATTATAAATAGCAGCAGTTTTAATTTTTAATATATTCTGATTTTCTTCATCATCAGGAGAAATACCATAATAATAATTATAATTAGAATTAAAAATACCATATGATTCAGTATTCCCGCTGAAATTTATGGTCAGATCATCGTTCAAATTCACTGCGTCAGCGTAGGCGACATACAAGCCATAAGCATGATGAGTATTCTTCACTGCAAGTTGGAGTGAATCGGCAAAATGATAATCGTACCAACCTACCAATCTGAGTGCTATCGCATCAGTATTAAGAGCATCTTGAAGCGAAATCTTTATTGGAGCTGAAAAGTTCAAACCCTCCTTACGGGATCTATCGTTATTGATATTAAAACCATAAAATTTTTTTAGAGATTTTGAATTACGGCCATTAATGTCTATATTGAGCTTATTCGCACTCAAAACACCATCATCCAAAATGATGCCAGTCAAACTAGAATCGCTGTCTCCAGCAGTTAATTTTACGTCAGCAAATGTCGTGTTCAAATGAGCTCGCTGCGCTAATCTCAATCCCGCCACATCTCGCCCCGTAGTGCTTCCTGAACGATCAAGATTGAGCGTAAAACCATCAGCAAAGACGACAGGGCTTGACTTGTCTGCATCGATGCCTCTGGATGCGGTACCGTTTAAAAGAGTACTTTCAGTATTAAACGTCAAAGCCGAAGTCGTCCCGCCATTCGCTCGAATGATCACGCCATCCCCTTCACGGCGGAGTATTAGCTTTCCGCCGTTGAACGCTATGTCAGAAGCGCCTGTCAAACCTGTCTCAACCACCGAGGCTTGGTCATTCGTTGTATTGTTGTTGATTAAGCGAAGTTCAGCATCTGGAGCAATTGTTATCGTTACTCCTGATCCAATAATAGTTCTCTTATCTGAAGTGATCGTTTCAGTGTTGGTAAAGTTTCGGTCAGAGTTTATTTCGATGTCATTATTATGACCCGCAAATGCAACACCATCGAAAACCAAATTAAGAGCCAATACTAAGGCAGTAAACCTTCCGTACCTCATCTACTCTCCCCTTATAGAATATTTAAACAAAAGTCTTTGAATCTGGAGAGAAATAATCAACTTCGTATCCAAGTTCAAAAATTTGAACTACGAAAGAAAGGCATCATCAGCCGCACAAGTACAGCCATCCGCGCAATTTTTCTTAGGTTTTCTAAAGACGAAAATTCATTTTCGTGCTAGCTGACTTTATAGATATGAAATTTCTTTGTCAAGGCAAACAAATACAAGCAGAAATACGAAAAGAAAACACCATAGATTACTTGTCAACACTCTTAAATCGACACCCTGATCCACATCTCCTCTGACCATTAGAAGAATATTCTGCTATCAACAGTAACGTATTCATCAAAGAAGTGAATACACAAGAATATCGCGCCATGAAATACTTCTGTGATGTGATAAGCAGATGCCAAAGAATTTAACGAACCGGTGCACCATCAACAAATATTATGTGCCTAAATATTCTCTGTGGAAAAGAGCTTAATGATTCCCATTTAATGAAATGGTCCCGGTTATTCTTATAAAACAGAAATAACCCTCTGCGATCACAGAATAAATTAAAGCCAAAAGAAGGATAGTTTTAGTTATAGACCTTCCAGGCATCAAGACGAAAATATCGCAGCTTAAAAAAGCAATTATCGCGTTCAAAGCTTTGTACTTCCGTACATCATTGATGGTTTCCTGCCAATGACCCGGCTCTAATGCCGACACACTGAAGGAAACTCACCTAAAACGGAATACTGAAGATGTAAGAGCGTTCTTCTATACGAAGAACCGAGGCCTCCTCGGCGTCTTCCCACCTATGCCCCATGCCAAAGTCTCCAATGCCGCAGCGCATGGAGGAATAAATGGGAAGACTTTATTGTTTGTTATTTATTGATTTTCCAGTGCCTTATTTTTATTGTTAAGAATATCAATCTCCAGACGGTTGTATGGAATTTCGATGCCGGCTTCAGCAAATCGGCGAAGCAGATTCATCATGATGTCGGTCTTAATGCCTGCCGTGCCGTTCACCGGATCTTCAACCCAGAAATTGACATTGAGATCAATCCCTGAACTTGCAAATCGCGAAACGGAAGCCCAGGGTTTGCGGTCTTTCGGAATACGAGGGCGATCTCTGCCTACTTCATCGAGCATCAGTTCAAGCGCTTTTTTCACATCGGCGTTGTAAGCCACTGAGATCTCAACCGTCTGAAGCGTCGGCGAATCCGAATAGGAAAGGTTCTGTACCTGCGAGGTAACGAACGACTCATTCGGAACGATGCTTTCAACGCCGCCCGCACTCCTCACGACCGTAAAGCGCGTATTGATTTCCGTCACCTTGCCGGTGAAGCCGCCGACCGTTACGAGGTCGCCGATCTTCACAGACTTGTCGAGCAGGATGATGAAGCCCGACACGTAATTCGAAGCAATCTTCTGGAGTCCGAAGCCTAAGCCGACGCCGAGCGCACCGCCGAAGACCGAGAGAATAGTGAGATCAATGCCGACCGTACCCAAGCCGATGATGACCGCGATCACCATCAGGAAAATTCGAACAACGCGGCCGAGCACAACCTTAATGTTGCCCGTCAGACTCTTCGCATCGGTGATCGTCTGTTCGATCATCTCGCTGATCCAATTAGCAGCAGCAACGGTGAGCAGGACCGAGCAGACTGCCATAAAGAGCTTCCATACGGTCATGTTGCCCGAGCCGATTGGAATGGCTGTCGCGTCAAGCACATCAACGAGATGCGTGAGGACCCCGAAGAACTGCAGGATCGCCAAAATCCAGAACGTGACGACGATCGACTTCGTAATGCGGGGTGAAATGATGCTCGAACCCACCATTGCCTGCAGAAGTCCCAAAACGATTGCAAGCAGTGAGTAGGCATAAAAGAAGCTGTAGGCGACCTTTAAGAGCACCAGACTGGATGCCTGATACCCCATCATCACTGCGCCGTAGGCACAGCACGCCGTTACGGAACCGGCCGCAAGTCCGAAAGCAATGGCATTGACAACGCTCAGCGCAAGACGCTTCATGCGCTGCGTAAACCGCTCTTTAAGCTCATGCGGCGGCATATGTCGGGCAACGACGCTGCGCACAAGCTTTGAACACATCAGGCCGGCCAATACGGCAACGACGATAACGCAGAGCTGGAAAAGGACATTGCCCCAAGTGAGGCCTTCCAAAAGCTTTTCAAAGAAAACGACAAAGTAATTGGTCGTATCGGCAATGGCGTCAGTGAGGTGTTCCGTACCCATCGACAAATCAGGCCCATGCACAGCAGCATCGGCCGCTTCTGCTGCTGCGGATGAGGCTGCAGCGGTTTCAGTAATTGCCATATATTCAACTCCAATCGGTGTCTAAGCTGATGAATTGCAAAAAATAAATGTCAGCCGCATCTCTGCAGGCAAAGCGGGCTGACCAAAAGCTGCACGGATCATAACGGCACAATGCGATTTTTGGCGGATACAAATGATTGGGGTTTAATTACACCCCTGTCTTCCTTTCTGCTCGCTTTCCCGAAGATGGTTTACAAATACAGGGGCATTGCAAGGGAAAAGCCATATTCACAGGAAACCCGCCGAACAGCAAAAGTTCAGGAACAAGACATTGTTAAGCACAAACTATCAGGAATCGTCTGTCATTTCTATCCTAACAACGCTGACGCCATCATTGAGCGTTCTGGCTCTATAGTGGACTCAGTTCCTCACTCTAATCGCACCGAGCCGCCGCATGCGACGCATTTTTGAGCAGCTTCCCTACTTTCTGCCGGCCGAACCCGCCCCTTTCGCACGGCTTTTCCTCACCGAAGGCATTCGCCGCGAGGTTGCCAAAGGCGAACTCCTCAAACGCGGCGGAGAATCCCAGCGTCTTTTCTTTTTGGAGTCGGGGCTTTGCGCTTATTACGCTGCGGAAGCGGAAAATCACCGTCCGACGATCCTCTCGGTTTTGCTCCCCGGCCGCGCGATGGGTGACCTTACAGCCAGCGTGGGCACACGCTGCAATGTATTCACGCGGGCGCTTGAAAAAAGCGTCGTGCGCGTCGTGCCGCCCGCGGTGCTCACCGCCGCACTGATGAAGGATCCGGCACTCGCTCAGCTTGAAATCCGCTCCGTCATTGCCAAAGAGGAATCCATTCTGGAAGGCATGACGGCGAACTTCATTCGTCCGCCTGCCGAACGGATTGTGATCTGTGCTAAAGCCCTCTGCCGAGCAAAAAATGTGTCGCCCAGCAGCGGCTGGCACAGACTGCCGCTCACGATATCTGCCGAACGCATCGGCGAGATTGTCAACCTCAACCGCGTGAGCGTTGCCCGACAGATGTCCTCCTGGATGAAAGCAGATCTTGTTCGCCGAGACGGGCGAAAACTGCTTTTTTCCGACCAGCTCTTTGCCGCCGTTGACGACTGGATTGAGAATCCCGTGCCGAAATGCCCGCTGCCGGCCTAAACGGCAAACGGCTCCGAGGTGATGAGACCAAGAAGCCGTTTGAGCTTAGCCGAATGAAGATCGAATGGCTTCGATCTGACTGGAATGACGTTACTTCAGAGTGCGGATGTACTCTGCCGCAGAATCCACTGCGATGCGCCCCGAATTAACGGCGAAGCCTACCGTCGAGCCCGCCATCAAAAGATCATACGAGTCGCCGTACATGCCGCCCACATCGTTTCCGGCCGCGTAAAGCCCTGGAATCGGATCTTCTTCGGGCGTAACGACTTCAAAGCGTTCATTGGCCTTAATGCCGCCCAAGGTCCCAAGAGAGCTCGCCACGGACTTGATTGCATAGAAAGGACCGGTCTTCACTTCGCGCAGATATTTCGGGTCCTTGGCAAATTCAGCATCGTGACGAACGTCACAGTAGCCGTTATATTCCGCCACTGTCTTCTTGAGCTTATCGGCATTCATGCCGGTCGCTTTCGCGAGCCCGTCAAGCGTATCCGCCTTAAACGCCCAGCCAGCCTGCACCGCACCATCCCAGTCCTTCTGGAACTCGGTTAGCTTAGTGCCGACCGGCACCATTACGCCTACGCCGAGGTCAATGCCCTGGTCCTTTTCCATATGATCAAGCGTCTTCTGGTCATAGACCACGAACATCGTTCCGCCGATGCGTTCCAGGGCGTTGCCGGCAAACGGCCATTCGAGCATGATTTCTTCGTTGCAGAACCGTTCGCCCTTGGGCGACAGCCAGAGATGCGGCTGCTTGGCGGTAGCGCTGACCTGATTGGTCGTGGAAACGCCGCGGGGCCCCGGACGATAAGAGGCCTGCACCTCCGTGCCTTCCTTCCCGCCGCCAACGGCCCAGGCCATCTGGATGCCGTCGCCGGTCTTGCCCGTCTGCGCGAGGCCGTCCGCATCGGCAAAGCGGAGATATTTCTCACGCATGGTCTTGTTGTCAAAGAAGCCGCCCGTCGCAATGATGGTCGCCTTGGAACGGATGGTGATCTTGTCGCCCGCTTTGTTCGTCGCTTCAACGCCGACCACGCGGCCGTTTTCGGTAATGAGCTTCTGTCCCCAAGTGTTCGTCAGAAGCGTCTGCCCGGCTTTCTTATACTTGTCGATAAAGAGGTTGATCCAGCCCGCACCGCGGCCCTCGTAAATGTGCCAGGTGTACAGACCGTTGGGATAGTTGGAAAAGAGCTTTTCGAACTTCACGCCGTTCTTGATCATCCAGTCAATCGTGTCGGCGGAGCGGTCAACGAAGGCCCGGACCATGCGCGCATTGCCGCGCCAGTGACCGTAATTCATGATTTTCATGAATGCTTCGTCTTTGGTGAGACCGTAGTTCCAGTTGCGCTGCATAGCGCTCTCAACGGCAAAGATGCCTTCGGAATATTTGCCGGTGCCGCCCGGAAGACCAGACTTTTCAAGCGTGATGACCTTCATGCCCTTTTCGGCGGCTGCCCAGGCAGCTGCGGTGCCGGACGCACCCGCGCCGATTACGCAGAGGTCGGCTTCATAAGCCGCATCCGCAGCAAATGCAGGATTCATCATCATGACTGCTGCCGCGGCAGCAGCCGTCATCGCGAATTGTTTCATTCTTGCTCTCCTTTGAATCAGCGGACGTCCCTAGAGACGCAGGCTCTTTTTCAAAGGAAGAGTGTTGATCAGCAAGACAAATTTCGTCTGTAGCACAAACTACAAAATGAGCTCAGGAAAAACACGCAGACCGCAAACGGATAAACGCATTCTTCACCGTCTGCGCCGAAAATGAGCATATGCAGGCTCCCGACTGCCTGCGGCCATTCAAAAGGAGAATGACATGCCGAACCTCTCTCGGCGCAAGTGGCTTAAAACCGCTGCGCTTACCACAACACTCTTTGCCGGCGCTTCATCTGCATCTGCCAAAGCTTTTGATCCGATGCCCGAAAAGTGGGATGAAACGTTTGATGTTGTCGTCATCGGTTCCGGGTTTGCCGGTCTTGCCGCCGCTATTGAAGCTCGGCTGGCCGGCGCTTCTGTCTGCGTATTGGAGAAGATGCGCGTCATCGGCGGCAATTCCATCATCAACGGCGGCATCATGGGCGTTCCGGGAACACCCATGCAGAAAAAAGAAGGCCTCGAAGACTCGCCGGAACTCATGGCCAAAGACATGATGACCGAAGGGGGCGGTCTCAACCAGCCCGAAAAAGTGCGGCACCTCTGCGAAGAGGCGCTCCCGACCTGGGAGTGGACCATCCAAACGCTCGGCGTTGAATGGGTCGAGGAGCGCGTGGCGCAGGAAGGCGGTCATTCCGTGCCGCGCTGCGCGATTGTTAAAAACGGCTCCGGTTCCGGCATTGTCCTCAAGGAAGCTGCCAAGCTTGAAGCGCTTGGGGTCAAACCGCGCACCCGCACTTATTTGGAGCGCATTATTCGGGATGCCGACGGCCGAGTGAAAGGCGTTCAAGTTCGTGAGGGCTACAGCTTCCCGAAGGCCGATTCGGGGAAGGTGAAGTTCATCGCCGCCCGCAGAGCCGTTGTACTCTGCCACGGCGGCTTCGGAGCTGATATCAAATACCGCTCCATTCAGGATCCGAAGCTCACGGAGAAACTCGGCACCACTTGCCAGCCGGGCGCTACCTCTGAAGCCTGGCGCGAGGCTGCCCGCATCGGCTGCCAATTGATTCAAACGGACTGGATCCAGTGTGCGCCTTGGACCTCGCCCGTCGAAAAGGGGATGGGCATTGCGCTTTTCTTTGCTCAGGGCGCTGCGGCCATGTTCGGCGTGTGGGTGCAGGATAAGACCGGAGAACGTTTCGTGGATGAACTTGCCAACCGGAAAGTTCGAGCCGACGCCATCATGACGCTCCTCAATGAAGGCATTCACTGCTACGCGATAGCGGATGCCAAAGGCGTCGAACCGATGGGCATTTCTCGCCCCGGCCTGCTGCAGAAAATGCTCGAACGAGGCTGCGTGAAGCAGTATGAAACGCTCGAAGCACTCGCCGCCGGTGAAAAGATCAATATTGAGGGTCTTCGAAAGAGTGTCGAGGAATGGAACGGAGCCGTTAAGAGCGGCACAGATGCGCATTTCAAACGCTATGTCAATAAGAAGGCTCAGCCAATGGGAACCGGACCTTGGTACGTTTCGACAATGGTGCCTAAAGTTCATCACTGCATGGGCGGGATCTATACGGATATGCAGGCGCGAGCGCTCGATATCTCGACCGATGAACCGATCCCAGGCCTTTTCGCTGCCGGCGAAGCGACGGGCAGCGTGCACGGTGCTGTTCGCCTCGGCTCCTGCGCCGTCACAGACTGCTTGGTCTACGGCCGCATTGCGGGCCGCACAGCGGCTCAAAATGAAAGCTGGATGTGAATAAACAGGGGGCAGCCAACGGCTGAATCGAGTTCGGCCTAAGGGCTTTGAAGGCGGCCCGCATACCGAGCGCTGCCGCCTTTATGGTCAACGTTCGCCGAGGCGCTTGCAGTCGGCGACGGGTCAGCCGCAGACACGCTTCAATCGGTCAGGGAGCGACGCATCCCTCGGTAGGCTTAGGGCAATGAATAAGCGCGCGACTCAGGTTTCGGGCGTTGCGCCGCACTCGAACTCCAAATACTGCAGACCCCGTCTGCCGCTCCAAATTCCGCTCCCGAGGAATCCCTTATGCAGCTCACAATCCCTCATACCATTGTCCTCATCTCCCGCCCCGTCCCGCAGGCCGCACCGGCCAATGAAATAAACGCACAGACGCTTGCGGCTCATTTCTTTGGCGATATCCAAAGGAAAATCGTGAGGCTTGAGGGCGACCTCGGTCTTCGCCTTTTAAAAATCCTCGACTTTAAAGGCGAGGATGCCATTCACAAACGTTTTCGCTTTGCCGCTGCTTCAAGCGAAAATCCCGGTCTGCGCCGTCGGGCAGCCTTTGCCGGCTCCCTTACGCCCGCGATTTGGGCGAGTCTTGCTCAAGATATTGACTACCGCACTCGTTTTGCTGTTCTTCACGATCCCTGTACCGTGAAAGTCCTTTCCAACTGGTCGCTCGCCGCAGCTGTCAAAGGCGATATCACTGCTGCGCAGATGCTGCTGAAGAGTCTTTCGGCGAACGGCTGCGAGCCTCGGCACATGGAAAAGCTCATGACTGAAGTGGATCTCTCGGGCAACAAGACCTTTCGTCTCCAGCTCAAACGCCTGCTCTCTAAAGGTCTCTGGGGCAGCAGCTCCTTTACGCTCGACGATGACGTTGAGCGTGATCTTGCGCTCGAAGCGGCTTTTGCTCAAGCATCCAACGCCTTGACAGCAGGCAAAGACCCCCATCCGATCAAAACCAAGGGCGAGGCGGCAAACCAGAAAAACGAGACAAATGAAACAAACGAGACAAAGGAAAGGCTGCTCTCGCCGATTGCTTTCGGTCTCATTGACCGCATGGCATTTCTGACGAGCTTCTTCCAAAACGGAGAGCTGACGGAGACTCTTCAGAAAATGCTCCTCGACGCAGCCGTACTGCCCCTCACCTGCTCCGAAATCGCCGCACTGATACGAGTACTGCCTAAAGACACTCATTTTGATCCGATACTCAACAGCGCTGCCGAGCTTCAGGATCCGGAAATCAACATTGCGCTCTCTGAGCGTCCCCGCCTGCCCAGACTTGCGCTGAAGTTTCTGCGCGACGACTGGAGCTATGCCGTGCGACGCAACCGGCTGGCCAATCCGCAAATGCTTAGAAACGTGGAGCCCATCGATATTAAAAGACAGCTCGATCAAGACCCCACGCTCATCGATGATGCGGCCGAATTCGAGATTGAAGCCGTCGTGTCTGCCGCTCCTCACCTAGTCTCCAGATCCTTTTTCTAGCGGGATACGGGAAAAATCCAAGCCAATTCCGAATGCATGCTGTGCGCCTGCCCATCCTGAGAAACTGCAGGATTTCAAGGCTTCACGGCACCCAGCAATATGGAATAACCGTTTGCTCACATTTGCGCCTCAGCGCATCGGCTATACTTGCCCGCTATTGCAAAATCGGGTGCGGCCGGCATGCCGCCGCGCCCGGCACCTGCTCCCCGCCTTCGCCGATGTCCGCTGCTCGAAAGTGCGCAGACCCTTCACGACCCAAACGGCCGTGAAATCCTGATAGCCGTGAAGTCCGGGAGCATGAACCCAACTACATCCGGGAGCTGCACCTTCAGGAGCACTGCGGTGCGCCTCCCTTCAAGGAAAGAACGGACGATGGCCCAATTCAACACGGTGCAGGAAGCTCTTGAAGATCTCAAGAACGGCAAGATCATTCTCGTCACCGACGACCCGGATCGCGAGAACGAAGGCGACTTCATCTGCGCGGCGGAATTCGCCACCCCTGAAAATGTCAACTTCATGGCTACGCACGGCAAAGGGCTCATCTGCATGCCCATGTCGGCTGAATATGCCAAGAAACTCGACCTGCACCAGATGGTCGAGAACAATACGGACAATCATTCGACTGCGTTCACGGTCTCCATTGACCATATCGACACGACGACCGGGATTTCTGCCTACGAGCGCTCTGTGACCGCGATGAAGTGCGTGGCCGACGACGCTCGTCCCGAAGACTTCCGTCGTCCCGGTCATATGTTCCCGCTGCTCGCGAAGAAAAACGGCGTGCTTGAGCGCAACGGCCACACCGAAGCAACGGTGGATCTCTGCCGCCTTGCCGGCCTCAAGGAAGTGGGGCTGTGCTGCGAAATCATGCGAGACGACGGCACGATGATGCGCACGCCCGAATTGATTGAGCTTGCTAAGCAATACAACCTGAAGTTCATTACCATCAAGGATCTTCAGGCCTACCGCAAAATTTACGAGAAGCTCGTCGACCGCGTGGCCGTCGTGAAGATGCCGACGAAGTACGGTGAATTCCGCGCCTACGGCTACGTGAACCGCTTGAACGGCGAGCACCACGTGGCGCTCGTCAAGGGCGAGATCGGCGACGGCAAGGATCTTCTCGTCCGCGTGCATTCCGAATGCTTAACGGGCGACTGCTTTGGGTCGCTGCGCTGCGACTGCGGTCAGCAGTTCGCCGCCGCAATGACGCAGATTGAGAAGGAAGGCCGGGGCATCCTGCTCTATATGCGCCAGGAAGGCCGCGGCATCGGTCTCATCAATAAGCTGCGTGCCTATGAGCTGCAGGAAAAGGGGCTCGATACGCTCGAAGCAAATCTTGCGCTCGGCTTTAAGGGCGACGAACGAGAGTACTTTACCGGCGCGCAGATTCTGCGTGACTTGGGCGTCAAGAGCATGCGTCTCCTGACGAACAATCCCGACAAGGTCTATCAGCTCGAAGAATTCGGCATCGTCATTACTGAGCGTGTGCCCATCCAGATGGATGCCACTGCCTACGACCTCTTCTATCTGAAGACCAAAGCCGACCGCATGGGTCACCTTTTCAAGTATTGATCCCAAACTGCCTCTAGGGTCCCCCTTCCCGGAAAATCGCGAGGACAGGGGCAAACCCAACAGGTTAAAGAGATCTCGGATTTTCTTCGGGATCTCTTTTGTTTTACGAGCGTTGCAGTCTGTCAGTTTATTAGCAGCTGCACGAAGGCCTTCGTCAAGGAATGGTTGGGCAAACGGTTCGCAGCCGTTTCGCTGCGCCGGCATGCCATACGGGTCATCATGCAAAGTGACTGAGCTAACAGCTTGTTTATAGAGCGGCACGCAACTGCCGCCGCAGCGGCATTGCGCATCTCGTGCTGCGGCTCCTTTTGACCTGGTTCCGATGCAGTTCTCTGAGCTGCTCCCGATCTACTTTTTTCCTTGGCTGAGACGGTCGATCATTCCATCGAGAGGCTATAGAAAGACTCGTTTCAGCTCAGCCCGCAGACAGCCCTCCTGATCTTTGTTGTGAATGGGCTGCCCCCGCCTGCGCTGTCTTCCTGCCGCATATCAGTCGTGGTGCACGCTGCCGCTTCTAGACGGTCATTGGTAAAAGCAGGGCCGTCACGGGAGATGCGGGGTTGATCAAAGAGCCGCCAAATAGAGTCATCGGCTTGGGTTACGCCTTGGACGAATTTTTAATCGATCCCGGCCGCGAAGGGCTGCAGCTGAGCTGTGCGCCCAAATACCTCTTTGCGCCTTGCAAGCTTTTCCTCCAGAAGCGCAGTTTGCCCAGCATCACCATCAGAATCGACGCAGCTTCACCAACATACAGATTACACGGCAAAGACCACAAAAGAAGCGGCCAAGCCAATCACCCAATTGGGAGCAGAAGCTTGCTCACACTTAAATGGCCGTCAGAAAACACTTTCTCGGCACTCGCTATCAAAGAACAAAATTGATCGGCACCGATACAGGCCGAATCTCTTTTCAAAGAATGGCAATGGTTGCTTGAGCCGCTGATGAAGCTCAATTCAGGTCTGAAAAAAGACTGGCAGAGAAGGCAACGCTCGATAGCTGAGCAAAAACAGATACACTGTTTTTAACTCGTAATGCCGTTTTACACGAGATCTTAAAAGCATCGGATTCGTCTTTAGATAACGATAATTGATGATGACGTGCGTAAACCTATTGCAGACATTTTGTTTAAATATAAACACATTTCGGCGGATCCGAATAAAGTTGATCACCACTTTCATTTCAACCATTTGTCCACGGATGTTTTTTATTATCCACGGTTGACCTGCAAACAAAAAAGAACTACATAGTTTGATGGGTAGTTCCACCAAATATCTTCTGTTGACAATGCGAACGCTTAAATTACGACTTAGGATTGGAAATAATATCTTGTAATATATTCACATTATTTTTGAATATTTCTCAGGTAAAACAAAATGTTACCCCCAGAATCCCACTCAAGTGATTATTCCGTCGCACTTCCTTCTTTAGCAAAATTAACGCTTTGCGCCGCCGCCACTCAAGCGGCCTGCTTTTCTTTTCCAGCTTTAGCAGCCGACAATCCCGTCGTCGAGAAAACGGCTTATTCCGACATCATTTCTCCAGATCCTTCCAATCCATCCAATTGGGTCGTTAACAGAGGAACCGATGATCCTGCGAAAGGTCCTGCTTCCATTTCTTGGCGTCATGGTGCCGCCACCTCAACTCTCACCATCGGTGCATCTTCCGGCCAAACGGTCAAAATTCTAGGCGGCGAACCATTAGCAGCAGTTCTCTATTACAGGGCAAATGGTGCCAATTTCACCAATAAAAAAACGGGAGAATTATTCCAAGCCACAAAGCGCAATGGCTTCGGCTTTCTCGCCCGCGAGGGGAAAATGGGCAGCTTCATCAACAACGGCACGATTGAAGGCGGCTTCACAGGGGTGCGTTTCGATCAGACAGCGATAACCACAATTGTCAATAACGGCACGATCATAGGTTCCATCAAAGGCGGTAATGCAGACCGAACATGGCGCAGTGCCGGTATGGAGATCATGGCGCAAAACATCGGTTCTTTGGAAAACAGCGGTAGGATTCAAGGAAACACCGGCCTGTATTTGGAAGATGTTTGGATGAAAGAGATTGTGAATAAGAGCGGCGGCGTTATTGCCGGTACGGGAGCCCTTAGTTACGATAAAGTGTGGAATAACAAGCCGGGAGCCGCTAACGCCTCTCCCGGGTCTGGCATTTCATTCGGCTACAACAAGGTTGAGACCATCCGTTTGGAGTCCGGCAGTAAGACCACCAGCCAAAACGCGGCCGGTTTATTCGTTGGCACCCAAGGCAATTTGAGTACTTTGGAATTACAGCAAGATGCTGAACTCTCCGGCAATTGGGGCGTGGAGGTCTATCAAGGCAAAATAACAACCGCCAAAATCGACGGTTTGTTAAAAAGCACGGGCGGCTCCGCGTTTTATAACCACGGCACCGTGCAGGATCTGAAAATTACCGATAACGCGACTATCGAAAGCACGGTCGGCATCAGCAACACGGGCAAATTCTCCACGATCGACATTGCCAACGCCGCCACGCTCAACGTCGATTCTGCGGTCGTCGCTAATTCCGGCGTCATCGGTACAGCAGACGACCAAGTGGCTCTGCATATCGGTGCGGACGCCACCCAAGCTAAGGAAGCGCTGAACAATACCGGCGCTATTACTGGCGCGGTCGCCGTTGAAAACGGCGGCACACTGACCAACACGGCCACCGGCATCATCAGCGGCCCCATCATCGCCGGCAGCGGTACGAATACGGGCGCTTCTAACCTATTGGCCGTCGACAACCGCGGCAAGGTCAACACGAGCGGACAAGCAGCTGACATTCACATTGAAAACGGCGGACAGGTTAAGGTACTCAATTGGGGCGTAGGCGTCACAGGCAACCGGGTGGGCGACGGGCAAGGAATTAAAGTTTCCGGAGACAATCTGAACGCCCGGTCAATTAGCGTGGAAAAAGTTCAAATTTCTTCCATCACTGGTTACCAATCCGGAGATATCGACTTCAACAACGCAGTACAAAACGCTTCCGGCCAAGCCTTATCGGGTGTCACCGGAAAACCCACGCAAGACGTTGAGTTCGATGAAACACTCAAACAGCAATACGGCTTGGACGGTTATTACGACCAAGGCAGCG